>ERZ779880.1176-NODE-1176-length-25392-cov-5.475234_pt1 | contig 25392 bp, 22 predicted proteins | sample MGYA00511555_ERZ779880 | MGnify/ENA primary metagenome ERZ779880 (study PRJEB29588, sample SAMEA2145815) | human gut metagenome | biome: human gut; feature: human-associated habitat; material: faeces | place: Denmark | collected 2008/2010 ...
ACAGCGATTTCTCTACCACCGCGAATATTTATTCGCATTTGGACTACGCTTCCAAAGTTTACTTTAATACCTTGATTCTAACAATATATACGCTTCTATTCGATTTCTCGTCTTGTCTAGAACCATCATTTTGCTGTGTGGCTGTTCTTTCGGTGTGGCTTGTTATGTAGTCGACTGCTTTCAACCTATCTAGTAGTTGTTTTATGCCGTCCTTCCAAGGCACGGTCACCTGATTTCGTTGAGTTCGATTAGACAGAAGATTAAAGGGGGGCTCCATATTTGCAAAGCACTTCTCGAAATCATCCCCATTTAATATTTCGAGATGCGAGAGTAAGAAGTTCTCACGCTCACCACCACTTAGAAGTTGCCATACCTCTTCAAATTCATCGTGATTTACAGAAATTCCCATTTCGTCTACCTTGTCAGCAATTTGGGTATTTAAATATTTTTGATAATAAGAATCAAACAAGGTTTGCCGATATTGCGATTCAAGGCGCGGATCTAACAAAAGTTCTTGGAAAAGATTCTGATCCATTGCAACGGAATCCAACTCCGCAAATGCATCGGCTTGGTTTTGCAAAATAAACCTTGCTTGTAAAGACGGATATTGTTTCTTTAGTTCTTTCATTTGATCAGGAGTAAAAGGAATGTGGCGATAATCAATCAAGATAGAAACATTTTCTTCTGCAATTTGGCTTAGAGGAACATCAAAGGGATCAAGTCTCAAATGTGGAATGAGAATAGGAAATGCTTTATTATCATTGGCCTTAATAAAATCTTGGATGAAGCTATGAGGAACATTCTCGGTATTCGCTTTTCCTAATTCTGTGCTCGCGCTTACCATGAAAGAAATTAACTTAGGCGTAAAGTTAAATGCATTCTTGTAGATAAGAATATTTTCCCATATTGGCTTAAGCTTTTGATTCTCAAGAATGAAATCCCAAATTTGGCGAACTGAATCAGGCGATTCCTGCAACCGATCACTACAGCAAGATTCCAGCTTACTGATACACATATTTTCATGTTCAATTAACTTCTGACAGAGTGCAATGTCGGGAAAGATCCTGTCGATTAAATCAACGACAGCATTCTCATCCTCCAAATTGTTTTCCTCTCTAAGAATCACATTTTTCACATAGAAGGTACAATTCTCTTGGATATAAAGTAAAAGAGGATGATATCCCAGAGAACAGACTGTTGTGTAATTTTGAGTTTTTAGGTGGGCTACACGGTCAGCGTCAACAAACCGGACCACATTAGAAATCATTGCTACATTGATTTTATAATGATTATGCTCAAATGTGTACTCTAATACACTTCTGGATACATTTTCGGTTGCGAGGTCTTCAAAATGAACATCGAAAATACTGATAGCTTGGATTAACGTATCAGAATCCAATCCACTCAGTTTTTGAAGAATATCTTTATGTTTATTGAAAAATTCAGTTACTTCACTGTCTGAATTCATTAAAACAAGTTGGTCACTTGACAGACAAGAAAGCATCGTTGAAAGATACTCGATTTGTCGTTCGTATGTCAACACCGGATTTTCCGCGATAAATTTCCACATTTTAGGCCAGCTCGTGGATAGTAGCTGAATAAAAAGGTCTTTATATTTTGTCGTGTTAAAAAATGTGTCAATAAACTCCCAGCTTTGTTTTGTTTCATCGGAAAGTTGTTTAATAAAGATGTCACGTTTATCCGTATTCAAATCAGACGATAGCAGATATTCCAAAAGATTGTAATTATAAATTTCTTTCTGCTCAAACTCATATGGCTGCAATTTGTTGACAATGTTTGAGGTCTTTTCCAAATGATAACTTGGTTCTAAAAGTGTGTGGGTTTTGACAGCCAAAATAAAATTCATATCATCATTAGTGATACTACTTCCCTTAAAATAATTGATGTAATATATATACTTCTCATCAATATAGCCTCTCCGGAGCAGGAATACCAGCAACTGATTTTTGCGGACATCTTCTGAAAGCACCACAGATGCACCATACTTTTCAATCAATTCGCACAAAGAGAGCTTCGAAATATCATGTAATTGCTTTTTGGCATTTTCGACATTAGCTTTTTGTTCGGATATCCTATTTTCCCCTGCATACCGAAGGTATTGCCAACGTTCGTAATATGGTTGAAAAAAGCTAGAATCTTTCTGTTCGTATCTAGAACTATATGACTTATAAAAGTAGATTTGCTGTTGGTCTGCTTTCGTTAAAACTGAAAAATCAAAATCAGCTTGCATAAAGGAGTCATATGAATACTGTCCAATCTCCATTATTTGCGCGTTTCCAACGGCTGCATAAAGCATGGCAACTTTTAGTTCTTTAACATTTTGAAGATTATCTTGCCGGATTTTTTCTAGAATTTCACTTGAATTAGAAATTTCTTTATTCAGCAATGTCGTTTCATGGTTGACAAACCGTATCTTATCTTCAAATGCTCGCTTTACAATACCTTGCTCTTTTTGAAGCTCAGCAAATTCTTTGGGGTACAGGTTCTTGAACACCATCAAAGCCATCATAGACTCATCGGAAAGTTCAAGATTTGGCTCTGCCTGCAATGTGTTTTTATAAATGATGAACTCATTATATATATTCTTCAAAATGCGCATGTCCGAAATGAAGGGGGACACATCGTCAATAAAGGACGGAGATATATTGTACAAGAATTCTTTCTTCTTAGATGCCTCCAAGCGTTTTGACAATTCTTCGCCAGAATTTGTTGAGTTAATAAATGGTACAATCGGAATGAGGAAGTCAAAAAATTTCGTTCGGTCTTCATTTGAAAAGATATCGTCCCTCACTGCATAAATGAACACTACAGGATCTTTGATTTCATCATCATTATTCAGCAAAGTGTTCAATTCACGCAAACGGACAAAAATTGCAGCATCGTTTAGCCGATCCAAATCCTCGAAGAAAACATATCTATACCTAGTTTCTTCAAAGAAATATACGATTTCATCCATGTTTTTGTTGAAAATAGATTCCTTGGATTCTTCATCGCCTTCTACGTTTGCTTTTGCAGAGATGGAGATAGAGGAAATCTTCATTCGCGAAAACGCGGGATAGAAACACCACGCAATAGAACCCAGTACTCCTGTAAATAGAATGGCAAAAGCAACTATGGCAACTTTTGCGGGTAGCGTCGAAAAAGGCCATGTTTCATAAAGGATGTTGGTCACATTGATTACATGGTCAGGCGCAAAAATAAAACCCAATAGTAACAAAAAAATTGAAATCAGCACTAAATTACGCCATGCAATAAGTTTTCCACCTTTGTGTAGCTTACGATACCGGCTTTGTGGAATTTTTGTATGGGGAACTTTGTAGAAAAGTTGCTTCAAAATTCCTGTTTCAATTTCATCTGGCTTTAAAGCAACACTGTGGGATGAGTCACTTCCCTCGGTTTTGCTCTCGATGAAAGTAGCCATGGAAATACGTAGGCTTTTCTGCTGAGCATCAGCATGACTTTTCAGATATGAATTAATAATGCTACTTTTACCTGCACCGTAAGGACCACAAAGAGCAACATTTCGAATCCGTCTATTTTTCAAAGCCCAATCCAAGGCATTAAGATATTCACTCGTGTTATCGATGCTGTCAAGCGGAGCTAAATCAGAGAAGTCTGTCGGAATTACAGAATCGTCTTTTTTAGTGAAGACATTGCGAAGGCGTAACAAGATCTTTTTTAACGGCTCCATCAATCAAAGCACTCCTTTCTTTTGTATGTACTGTTTTATTCTAAGTTATTCAAATGAAACATGAAGTGTCTTGCCCATGCAAGAAGCCATTTTTTGCAGAAAATCTAACGAGGGATTTGCATTACCGTTTTCAAAACGTGAAATATTTGCCTGTGCAGTACCCATTTTTTCGGCCAGCTGTTTTTGAGTTAACCCGGCAGACTTCCGACTTGCGATTGCAGCGCGGATGGCTTCATACTGAGGACCAAGCTGATCGTACTCGGCTTTGACTGCGGGATTTTCAGAAAAAGTTTTATTCTTGAAATCAGTGTAATTCATAGTCTCACTTTACTCCTTTCATTCACATGCAAACGTGTATCTTTTTACGCAACCACTCTATACTATGTTTGTATAGGGATGCTATCTTTATCACATTCAGTTTGCACAAACCTTACCTTAAAAAGCAAAGACTATTATATGTGTTTTTTATAAGAACCTTTCCTTTCAATGACGCCTTTTATAATCGCGTAGTCTCTTTTGGGCAGTTTCAATCTCTGAACGAGGAGTTTTTTGTGTCTTCTTGATGAATCCATGCAGTAAAACTATCGTGTCAGCTTGCCAAACAAAATAGAAGATACGAGATATGTCACTCGAAAATTTGATTCGTAGCTCCCAAATTTCACCGTCAATGTGCTTGACATAAGGTTCTTTTAATGCGTTGCCAAACTCTGCAAGAAGATCAATTTCCCGAAATGCTTTAGCTTGATGCTTTGCAGGCAACTCATTTATAAATTCGGCGAGGACTTCCTTGCCGTCCTCGGTGCTATACAGTTCAATCTTAAAAATAAGTGTACACCCCCTTTGAAATATATGCTGGTCTATATCTCAATTGAATTATATCATATATGATATAAAAAGTCAAGGGATCCCATACGGCACAAGTGGTTCGTATTCTTGTGAGCAAAATAAAGGGCTACACAAAAGGGAAACAAGGATTTTTGTGCAGTTTCGTGAATAGCTATTTCCCGCGATTGCTGGTATGATTTGTACCGAACCCGAAAATCACTACTTGATAATAAAGGGGAGATACCTATAAGAAAAGCAGCGGTGTTTTGCAAAACGGCAACAAAAAATCACTACCCAATGTAGAATTGAGTAGTGATACTTGGCGCAGGCGGTGGGATTCGAACCCACGGAACTCTTTCGAGTTCAACTGATTTCGAGTCAAGTACATCAAGGTATTCGTCTTATATCTCTTTATTTCGCTTTGCGTTGAAACGTCTGTTTTCTGTTCTTACGCTTGTTTTTGATATTTTGACTTATTTCGTTTTATATGTTGCCCGTGGCTGTTTGGGCAACATTTGGGCAACAATCGTTTTTCGGGCAACACTTTTTGGCACAACACAGGGAAAATTGAAAATTTGTACAGAATTTGAAGATTTGGCTATATTTCAGTCCAAATCTTTTTTCTTTGTATGGAGATTTTACCGTGAAAAACACAAATTCTGCTGCTGAAAGTGGTGCTTTTGTCCGTAAAACGCGCGGATACTCTGTTGTGCAGAACGAGGCACTGTTCAACGATAGCTTATCCATGAGCGCTAAAGGGTTGTATGCCTTGATTGCTGCCCGTATTGATTATACCGCAGTACCGCTGACAAAGCAATGGCTGATGAACCACTGCACCGAGGGCGAACGCGCCTTTAATCGTGCATGGGATATGTTGAAAAATAATGGCTATTTGGTTGCGCACGTTCGTCCGGCAAATCGTGGACGATTCTGCTATGAGTATGAACTGCGCGATTCCAATAACGGTTGGAACGGTGTGTATTTAATCTATTACGATGCACAGGGAAACATCAGCAATACCAATCTGACGAAAGCCAACCACACCCTACAAAATGTACCTACTGGTATGACCACTACCCACAAAACCGCACCAGTGGTAACCACACCTGTGGTAAGCGCAGTGGCGGTAATGTAGGCAGTATTATAATTACTATAATTAAATACTCTTAGTAATTACTATATCAAATACTATAAATAAGCCCTCTGAAAAAGAAAAAGGACAGTGCAGAAAATTTGCCGCACAACAGTCTCTCTTTTTCAGAAGGCTTGCAGAATGAAAGGGTTACACAATGAAAATGGAATATGTGAATGTAAACGGCTATCTGATTCCAAAGTTGGAAAATGGTCCAATCACAGACAACACCATTGGAAAATACGGCATGATGCGAGCGCGATACCTTGATGAGCATCGACCAATGGAGCGCGACCAGATGTTGTTGGATGGAACGCTGGCACAGCACCTCACGAACATTGACTGCGAGGCACATCGTCAAGTTGAAAGTCTTACCAAAGTATTGGCAGCGGAAGCCAAAATCAATGAAGAAATGAAACGTTGTAACCCGCTGGAATGGGCAGCAGCTATGCAAGGCTTGCAAGCACAGGCCGAAGAAATTGTGTGTGCTGAACTGATTTACGCAGAGGAAAACACGAACGATTCACTCTCTTTACCGGGAAAGTGATAGCGTTCCCGGACAGTGCGGCAAGCACGTCATTATGCTGTCATGCCAGCATAACGACCGTTTGTTAGGGGCAAGCCCCTAAGACCCCGATAGGAGAAAGCAAATGTTAAAAAGACAAAAGCAGGTAACGGTGCGATTTACCGAAAAGGAATACATCCAACTGAAAAGCAAATGCGATGCCGCCGGCATGAAAATGGAACCGTTTCTCCGTGCGCTGGTGAGCGGCTGTACGCTGCGCGAACGCCCACCGGACAGTTATAAAGCCTTGGCGGCACAGGTGGCGGCAATCGGAAATAATTTGAACCAGCTGACGCGGTTGGCCAACAGCACCGGCAAGATCGAGAACGCCCAGCTTGCCGAGGCAAACCGGATGATGCAGCGCATCTGGCAGCTTATGCGGGAGGAGCAGTAATGGCAATCACAAAGATTTTGCCGGTGCGCGGGCAGTTAAAAGGCTGCTTGGATTACGCCGCCAATCCGCAAAAGACGGAGTATCTGAACACCGCAGATATGCAGCGGCTGATGAACTACACGCAGAACGGCGATAAAACCGAGCACCAGCTCTATGTTTCCGGCTTTAACTGCGACCCGCAAAACGCCTATTATCTTATGCAGGCAACAAAGCGGCGTTGGGGCAAGCCGTTGGACAGCGGCAATGTGGGCTACCATATTATTCAGAGTTTTAAGCCCGGCGAGGCAACACCCGATCAGGTACACGAAATCGGCTGCGAATTTGCCCGGCGGTTTCTGGCTGACCGTTTTGAGTGCACCGTCAGTACCCATCTGGACAAAGGACATCTGCACAACCATATTGTCGTAAACTCCGTTTCGTTTATGGATGGGCGGATGTTCCGCAATGATTTTACTACTTACTACAAGGGCATCCGAGCTGTTTCCGATGAACTGTGCCGCGAAAATCGACTGTCTGTTGTGGAAACAGACGGACACGGGAAATCCTACGGCGAGTGGAAACACGAAAAAGAAGGCTCGCCCACGCTGCGCGGCATGGTAAAGGCGGATGTGGAAGTGGCAATGACCACTGCAGACAGCTTTGCCGGATTTATTGCGGAGTTGCAGAAAATGGGGTATGCGGTGAAATACGGACCCAAAGCTGCGCATATGACCGTGCGCCATAAAGAAGCGCAGAAGAATATCCGGTTGGACAAAATCAGCCCCCACTTCAGCGAAGATTCGCTGCGGAGGTACTTCCGGGAACTGCAGACACTTCCACCTGAGATGCAGCAGGAATATAAGCAACAAACAGCACCTGAGCCACCACGCCGGCAGCCGAAAGAGCAGCCTATGCCTGTTCGCCGCCGCGCACGGTATTGCGGTAAGCTGAATTATAAATGCCGCAAAATTACCGGGTTTATGGCTTGCTATTATCGCTACTGTGCATTGCTGAGAAAAGCATATAAAGGCAAAGTCGGCAAGCGGTGCTACTACCTGCTGCGCGATGATTTCTTGAAGTACAATCGCTATCGGCGGCAATGCGATCTTTTGTGGGAACGGCAAATCACAACGCTTGACGAGCTGTTGACTTATAAAGAAAACCTGCAAGCTGAATATAGCACTCTTACGGCGCAGCGTAGGGCGCTCTATCGCAAGAAGAGTAAAATTACCCCTGCCGACTATTCAGAGCCAATACAGGCGCTCACAGCCCGCATCAGAGAGCTGCGGCGGGAGATTATCACCTGTGCTAACATTGAGATAGACTACGGGATGGTGCAGGATAAGGTGCAAAGGGCGGCGCATAAGCGGGAAAATCCGCCCCGCGAAAGAATACATCGCCGCGCCTATTGACTTTTCTTTCTTTCTCGTCTAAAATGAAAGGAAAGGAAAGAGAAAGAAAGGAAAGGAGCCGCGTGATGCTGTCGTTTGAAAATCAAAACATCGAATTTAAGCAGGAGTATGTCCCCGACATCCGAAAAGAAGTGATGGGCTTTGCCAATGCAGAAGGCGGAACGGTTTACATCGGCGTTCGCAAGGACGGGGCGGTTGTTGGGGTGGACGACCCCGACGGCGTGATGCTGCAGGTCGTGAATTCGCTGAAAGATTCTTTGTCCCCGGATGTGATGCCGTTTGTCAAGGTAAGCACGGTGGAAATGGAAGGAAAGCAGGTTGTCGAAATTGACGTGACGACCGGCACCAATCGCCCCTATTATCTCCGCGAAAAAGGGCTGAAACCCAGCGGCGTGTATGTCCGCAAGGGAAGTTCCACGCAGCCCATGACCGAGGAGGGAATTCGGGAGATGCTTTTGCAGAACAGCGGAAGATCCTATGAATCCGGCCGCAGCATGAATCAGGACCTCACATTTCAAACGCTTTTGGAGGAGATGCGCAAGCGCTCCATTGAAATCGGGCCAGCACAGATGAAAACGCTAAAGCTCATCGGTGAGGATGGACTGTACACCAATCTGGCCTTGCTGCTCTCGGATCAGTGCGAGACCACCACAAAAATCGCGCTCTTTCAGGGCACGGATAAAGAACTGTTCCGCGACCGGAAGGAGTTTACCGGCTCTATCCTGAAGCAGCTGGAGGACGCTTACCAATTCGTTGACCTTTTCAACAAAACCAAGGCGACTTTTTCCGGGCTGAACCGAACCGATTGCAAGGATTATCCGGACGAGGCCGTCAGAGAGGCGCTGCTGAACAGCATGGTTCACAGAGATTACTCTTTCAGCGGCAGTAATCTGATTAACCTGTATGAGGACAGAATTGAATTTGTTTCCCTTGGCGGTCTTGTACCCGGTCTGGAGCTGAAATCTATTTTTCTTGGCGTTTCGCAGTCCAGAAACCCGAATCTTGCCGCTGTTTTTTACCGTATGCGTTTGATTGAAAGCTACGGTACAGGGATCGGAAAGATTGAGCGCGCCTACAAATCCTGCCCGATGCAGCCGGAGTTTGAAACGGCAAAGGGCGTTTTCCGCGTGACACTTCCGAACCGCAATGAAGTGCAGGAAACAGGCGGAAAAGCGCAGCCCGGCGAGGGACGCAGAACACCCTTGAACGACCAAAAGCAGCGCCTTGTCCAATACGCGAAGGAAAACGGCAGCATTACACGGAAACAAGCCGAAACACTGCTTGGCGCCGGAACCACAAAAGCATATCGTTTGCTGAAAGAACTCTGCGATGCAGGCGAACTGGTACAAAAGGGCAGCGGGAAACAGCGCTGCTATGTCATTCCATGAGCAATAGACAGACAGGGGGCATCCCGACGAAAGTCGGAATGCCCCCTGCGTGTTTGAAATTATGGTTTTGGCAAAATTTCTAAAAATAGCGCAATTACAAGAAATGACCTATCGGGAAGTTGCTTTATTTGGGAATGTCCTCCGGCGTAATACCGTCCCCCGTGTACTCCGTAGATGCAATAGAGGACAAAACGCAAATCAGCAGGCAGCGCTTTTCAGGGACAGTAGGATGACAGGTGGACAAAATCAGGTAGCGACTGTTTTCATTTGTCGTTTGATAGACATCTGCCTTGATCCTGCTTTCCGAACCTTCTTGCACCAACTCCATAAAGTCTGCAACATCGCTTGCATCAGCAAAATCATGGAAGGAATACATGATGTGCCGGTCGTCCACAGTAGTCCTTGCCAATATGCTCCAGGTCTGACGCTCCTCCGGTGTATAGGTGTACACCTTCGTGTGTTCATCAAAAAATGTATCGTCGGAGAATTTGTGAAGCTGATGAAAATACAAGTCCTCGTTCCATACATCGTGACCGTACAGCATCGTCACCCGATCGGTAAACCCCGTGTTGTTATAGGTTCCTTGGGAGAAGATCGTGCCGTAGGTATTTGATGTTCCATCATAATGACGCCGCAGGTAATACTCGTCGGATGTGGCACTCTGCACTACGGGGTAACTAATGTTTGTATCAGGGATTTCCAGCCAACCGTATATTTCATCATTTACGGATTTCCATACGGAAAAATCCACGGGCGCTGGCGCAACGGTCGGTTCTCTGGTTGGTTCCGACGCAGCAGAAGGGACAGGACTTTCTGTAATAACGGTCGATTGTTCCTGGGAAGTGTCATCCGCAGGTTTCTTTGCTGCTTTTGCGATACCAATCACAATTACCGCTGCCGCCAATATCACTGCTGCCGCAACCAGTGCCATTCGAAATAGTGCTGAATTGTTTGTCTTTTTGGAATCTAGCATAAAAGGATACCTCGCATCCTACCAAGAATCCCCATCTGCTGCTGCCAACAGATGGGGATTCTGCATTTTTTAGAAATTATAAATCAAAACAAACCTGTCTTGGGAGACTTAGGCGCATTGCCGGTAGAAGAAGTGCTTCCGGCTTGCCCGTATTCCTGCCAGCTGTGTGCGCATTTGCCGCAATGCCAACGATTGTCGTTACCCAGTTTGCAGTTATTATATCCGCAAATCGGGCAGACTTTACCGGTAACAGGCGAAGTTTCGGCGGAAGTATTGCCGCTGTTGCCGGAGTTAGTGCTGCCGGGGGTAGCGGTCGGTGCGGGAGCCTTTTTGGTATCCTTATAAACCACCGCATAGACAGAGAACTTGTCCGTGTTGAAATCCAGCTTGTTATATCCGGCGTGATAGCTTGCGTCCAAAATATCTACCACGGTCTGACCGGTAACACTGTCATAGTGGAAACGGACGATTTTGTAGTCGCGCTTGACTGTGGTATCGGTATTGATCAGGCTGTCGGCAAGCGTCAACTGAATGTGAACCGGAGCGTTCGTATCGGTAACAGCCACCGGAGCGCCGCCGTCAACGCTCTTGGTGATGTCGATGTCATAGAAAGTGCCGATGGTATAGTCCTTCAGCTTGGCCTTGACCTGCTCTTTGATGGCATCCGTTGCATCGCTCTTGAGCGCAACATTCAGGCGAATGGTAATGTCTTTGCCGCTGTTGATGTTTTCGATATCTTCTGCAGACAAAACAGCATCCGCCAATTCTTTCTTGGAACCGGCAAAGAATTCGTCACCGATGACGGTAACGTTGGATTCGGACCTGGCGGGGATAACGGTCTGCTTTTCGATAACCTCGTTACAGACAGAGCAATGCTTGCCCTCGGTCAGGCCGGTGGAAGAATAGGTCGGCTCTACTGCTGCATCAACGACAACGGTATGGGGAATCTTGTCGACGACTTTCTGCGCAACCAGAACCTCATTACAGACGGAGCAATGAGAACCCTCGGTCAGGCCTGTCTTTGCGCAGGTAGCTGCAACAGCGGCATCGACCACGGGGGTGTGGGATTTCTTTTCCAGAGTTTCAGCTTCAACCGTTGTGGGCTGCGTACCGGCCTCATCCTTGAAAACCTTGTCGCAGACAGAGCAGGTGTAGTAAGCATTGTTGCCCTCTGCCGTGCAGGTGGGTTCCTTGGCGTCGGTCTTGGTCATCGTGTGATGTGCTTTGACAACGGTATCGTCCAAGGCAATCTCGGTGGTGCCGTTCTCGTCGGAGAAGTACTTGTTGCATACGCTGCAATGCCAGTAGGCGGTATTGCCATCCTCGGTGCAGGTGGCAGCCTTGGCATCGGTCTTGGTCATCGTGTGACCCGTGGCTGCAATCTTTTCAGCCTCAACGGAAGTTTCCTGCGTACCGTTCTCATCCTTGAAAATCTTACCGCAAGCAGAGCAGGTGTAGTAAGCGTTGTTGCCTTCAGTGGTGCAGGTGGGCTCCTTGGCATCGGTCTTGGTCATCGTGTGATGCGCCTTGACAACGGTGTCGTCCAAGGTGATTTCGGTGGCGCCGTTCTCATCGGAGAAATACTTGTTGCATACGCTGCAATGCCAGTAGGCGGTATTGCCGTCCTCCGTGCAGGTGGCAACCTTGGCATCAGTTTTTACTAACGTGTGTGTTGCAGGAATCACCCAGCTATTTTCGGTAATTTCGTTGTTACCTGCTTCATCGGAGAAGAACTTGCCGCAATTGGAGCAGCTCCAGTATGCGCTGTTACCGGGTTCTGTACAGGTGGCAACCTTGGCATCGGTTTTTTCCAGTTTGTGCCCAATCGTAATGCTGCCGTTGCTTACTTGGAAGTTAATATTGGTTTCTTCAAGATTAAAAACATCATCAGGATCATAGGTGATTGAGATAGGATATGTGCCTTCCCCAGCACTTTCGCTTACACTAAAGTTCAATGTGGCAAACAGACCGCTGGTGCTATTATCTGCCAAGCCGTTTGCCCAGTTCAGTCTCACCTTCTTTGTTACGGGTAAACTTTGCGGTCCATTAAACTGACCGGTATAGACATCCCTTTTAAGGGATACACTTGTCAATGTCAACTCATCCGGAAAGCTTACATCCATTGCGGCAGAAGTGATTCCGGGGTTGTTCTCAATGCTGATCGTGATTTCAACGGTATCCCCCGGGTTTGCGCTCGTAGAAGACGCTGCAAAGGTGGGCACACCCTCCGCCATAACCGGCAAAGCGCTAAATGTTGTTGTCAACATCATAGCAACCGCGGTAAAAAGACTCAGTGGTCTTTTTAAACGCTTCTTTATAGATAACCAAGGTTCCATGTTTATAGTCCTCCTTACTTATATAGACTCGGCACATCTGCTTACCCTATGATGTGCCGAGATCTAAAGAAACTAAAAATTTTTAATCAGGGAAACAAATCTTACTTTGCGCGATACTGTACCCACTCGACAATATTGGAAATGTTGTCACCGTTGGGGTAGGCGTCGGATTCCAAATTATTGTCTTGATAATAATAGTAGGTATATACCGGATCTTGATAATACCAGCGGGTTGCGTAATTGTCAGATATCCATTCCTGTTCTGTACCGCTGTACATAACAAGACGATAGTTTGACGATGTGTGCCAGTACTTGTAAATAGCATGGCCATACCAGTTGCTGCTGTACAACTCCAGCGGTGCATCGCAGCGATACCACTGCGTGTGCCCGGTATCGTAGCTGTAAGTGGAGCCGGTGTCTGCGTCACCGGAAGTCCAACGGTAGTAGACGTAAACATCTCGATAATTCGAGGATGCTACATACTGCTCAGACCAGACATTTTTTACGCCATCGTTGGGATCAGAGTAAACAGGTCCCTGCGTTGCGCCCCATCCGGTGCGCTGCGTATCGTATTTTACCCAACCTGTTTCATCGGCGTTGCCGCTTGTTGTGTAGTTGCGCTGCGTGTAAGTCCATTTATGGCCCGTAACCTCCGCACCCTCCGGAACATCAGACGGTGCGACCCAGTCGGATACACCATTTTGCGTCCAGTGCGCATACACAGTCTGGTCAACCTGCTCAGCGGGGATAGAGCTGCTGTCCAGCAGAGTGCCACCTTCCCTCTCGCCGTACCAGCCGTCAAACGTATAATATTCACGCTTCGGAATCGGAAGTTCACCGACTGCCTCACCGCGGTTCACGGCTTTTGTGGCAGGGTCAACAGTGCCGCCGTTGGCATCGAATGTGATGGTATAGGTCTGACGATTCCAGTGTGCATACAAGGTCATATCGCCGCTGGAGGAAAGCGGGGTGTTTTCGTCTACACGATTACCGCCTTCGGCTTCTGTATACCAACCGTCAAAGTCGTAGTACTCTCGCTCCGGGGTAGGCAGTGTACCCACAGCGGTTCCGTTCGGAACCTCCTTAGATTCCGTATCGCAGGTGCCGCCGTTGGCGTCAAAGTGCAGCGTGAACGAATGCAGCATCTTATCGAAGTCGCTTTCGCTGACCTCGATAACTTCGCCGTTGGTGATGTTCAGGAAGCTGTTGTTCCCAATGTCGCCGCAGGTGACAAGATTGCCATTGACGTTGAGAATCGTATACAAATCGCCGTCAACCTTGTAAATGTTGGGATACTTGCAGAACGCGCCGTACACGCCTTCGGAGTTCAAGTTCACTGTGCCGTACAGGCCAAGGTTTGCGGCTGCACTGTTCATCACAGCGCAGATTCCCTTGGCATTTACTGTGACCTGATTCAAAACAACGTCCTTGGAGTCCAACTGCAGCGGTGTGCCAGAATCCGAGTTGATTGTCAGGCGAACCAGCTTCGTATCTTCCGCATGGGAGATGATGGTCAAGTTATTGTATTCCTTGCCGTATCCGCGCAGGACAAAAGACTTGGTGCCTTCAGGCACTTCCAATGTTTCGCCGTCCAGGGTGTCGGTCATTTCGTTCAGATTGATAACTATATTCTTTGCGCCGGAGTTTAATGCGGCCTTCACCATAGAATTGTTGTCGGCTGTCACTTCAAGGAAGTCGGTAGAAGAGAACGCACTGTTTCCGAGTTCAGTAATGTCCTTGGACAGCGTAAAGCTGCGCAACTTGTTGCAGCCGGCAAACGCATTCGCTCCGATTTTCTTGATATTGACGCCAAAGACATCCCACAGCTCACTACAGCCTTCAAACTCACCGTCCGGGATTTCCGTCATAAAAGAGGAAAGCGCAACACCTGTAATATTGGTATTCCCCTTAAAGACGTCGTCTTTAATCCCAACCACTTTGACGAGTTTTTTGGTGCCGTCAAGGTTATCAATTACCTTATAGTCAGGGATAATGACCGCGCTATCCGTTCCGTGATATGCAGTGACATAACCGTTAAGATCAAATTCAAGACCTTCCGTTGCAAAAGTTCGAGCTGTCACATAATCGGTAACTGCATCGGGAATTGTAAAATCAATAATGCCGGACTGATTGTCATTATAAGAACTTGTCTTATAAGAGTAGTCCTGATACTTTTGCAGCTTATCATCCATGATGGAGTAGGTTGTGGTAAAGTAGCTTTCCTTTTCTTTGTCATAGCCTACAACACCAAAGACATGCGCGGTGGTAGCCATAACCCATCTGTGGTAGCCTGTCACGGTAGCCGCGGTCGAATAGGTCACGGTTTCTTCGGTTCCTGTCACCTTGGAGTAGGTGACCTGCGAGGAAAAGGTATCCTTGTTCGAATTGGTGGTAGACAGACCCTGCGTATTGGTAGAACTACCGGTTTTTATGTAAGATTTACCGTAGCCGGTTTTGTTACTGATGAGCTCTGATACTGCCTGCGCCACCTTTGTGCTGGAGGAGGTGGAATTGCTGCCGCCAAACCCGGATTCGTTGTTCCAGTTGGAGGTACTTGACGAATTTGAAGTATGATTGCTTACAGTGCCGGTCTGCGTTCCGCCGCCCGAGTCAGTGTCAGAGCCAGATTTGGTTACTGTATCTTTGCCGGTTTTATCGGTTGTTTTTTGTTCGTACCCACCGGATACGGTTAGCTTCTGCTCAAATTCGGCACTGTTTTCTACGCCAGCCTCTCCACCAACTTCAGCGCCTCCGGCCGCAGCCTTGGCATGTACAGAAGCAGACGTTTTTATACTTTCTTTTGCGCCTAGTTCTAGAGAACCATTTATATTCCAGGCCCCCTCTTTTGTATGATTGTCATATGCTGTTTCGTCTTTGGAGCCGTAAGTCTTTGTGTTGTTTGTTGTGGTTGCCAGATTGTAAGTATCCGTTGTATCTATCGTGGTACTTGTCTGAGAACCACCGGAGGATTTGTTTACAAACCAGTTTCCTGTTTCAGTGGTGGATTCCTCCTTGACCTTTTCTGCTGTGGTTCCGTGCTCCTGTGCCCATTCCTCGGAAACGCTCATGCTGTCTGTCCAGCCGTCAGAAAGTGTCCACGTTGCATTTCCGGTGGTTGCCTTCTCAACTGCGCTGGAATACGCATTGATAAGGCCCTCTGTCATCTGTGCGGATACCTTTTTGGTTCGGGTTTCCGCAACACCACCGGCAATAATTTTGCCAAAGTCTTCAATCTCATAGACAGGAACGTTCTCTACTTTGCCGATTTCATATGTGAACAGAATCATGTCATCGTCTTCGTAGATATACGGATTGCCAATATCCTTGGCCTTCCACGCCTTGTTACGGTCACTGAGCCAGTTGGCGTAGAAAATCTTTTCACCGGTAGATCCAGGCTTGATTTGGCTGCACAGGTTTCCGCTTTCATCCGACCAACCAATAAAAGTATAACCAGGCAGAGACAGCACGGGCAGTGCCTTCGTCTTGTTGACGGTATACTGTACATTTTCCAGCGAACTTGTATCAATCAGACCCGCCAGTTCGTTATCGTACTTAAAGACAACGGGATAGGTCTGAACCTGCCATTTTGCGTAAACTGTAACATTGCGCTTGGTTCCGGCAGATACCTTCGGCATAGGGTTGCCGTAGGCATCGTACCAGCCAAGGAACGTATAGCCCGGGCAGACAAGATCCTCGAAAACGACTTCCTCGTCAGCGGTAAAGGTGGACTGGTTGGCTTCCGGCATCTGGATTTTCTGCTGCTGCAGATACGAGTCATTACCGGCAATGTTATAAGTAATCGTGTACTCTTTCGACTGCAGGATGGGGGTCACCTGCTGTGCCACAAGAACCTTGCCGCAGACGCCGCAGTGCGAACCCTCGGTCAAGCCGGTAGAGGTAGAAGTAGCCGGAACAGCCGGGTCAACAACCGGGGTATGGCCGCCCAAGGACGGAATTACGGTTTCCTTCAAGGTGATTTCTTTTGTTGCATCGGCACTGTCGTAATACTTGCCGCACTTTGTGCAATGCCAGTACGGAATATTGCCTTCTGTCTCACAGCCGGCGGCTTTTCCCGCAATGCTTTCCAGATTGTGACTGCACTTCTGGTTGGAAACCTGCCCGCAATAAATTTCAACATTCCAGTTGGCCAGATATTGCGCAAGACGAACCAAGTCCTTGTTGTTGGCTTTTCCATCTCCGTTTACATCCAGAGCAACCTCATTTACAGCTACTTGCCAAGAGGCCAAATACTGGGCAAGGCGCACCAAATCCTTGTTGTTGACCTTGCTGTCCATGTTAATGTCACCGGGAATACCAACCATGGCCTTGACAGAACCGTTGACAATGGTCAGAGGTACGTTCTCTTCATCGTATTTCCCGTCTTTGCTGACAATTTTACAAATATCATCAGGGTCAAAATCAGCGGTAATCGTAGCCACTGCGTTTGCCGGTGCATCATCAGCAACCTTGAAATTCAGGGTTGCAAATACATCGTTCAAATCGACATTTTGGGTTCCGTGTACCCATTGAATATAAGCAGGACTTTTTGAGCTTGCAGGGGGAATGCTCATGCCGCCCAAAGAGGAGTTGTAATCAATCCCCTCCAAGGTCAAAAAATCTGCGTCCCATTTCACGGCCAGCTTAAAGGACGTGATGCCGGGGTTGTTTTTCAATGTGACATTCACTTTTACCGTCTCACCGACAAGGGCGGATACCTGATCAAAAGTGGCAACCATTGTGTTTGCGTTTCCGTCAAGCGCAAACGCATTCAGTGGAAGCATGGTCACGCACATTGCTACCGCAATCAGGACTGACCAGATCCTACGCATAAGTTTACTCATTTGTGTCCACCTCAGCACTTTGTTTTTATTCTTCCACCAGAACGGAGCCGTTTATGATCTTGAACGACACATTGTCTCCATCCAGGTTAAATACATCTTCCGGATCGTAATTTAATACGACCATGTGCGCACCAAGTGCAGCTGTGTCGGATACTTCGAAATAAAGTGTTGCAAATTTACCGCTTTCCGCAATTTCGGTGGTACCATCTGCCCATACCAATTTGATTTGATCTGTCGCCGGTACATTCTGCGGGCCGACAAACTGCCCTGGGAAAGTCGAATCGTTAACCTCAAATTTTGTAAGCGTCAGGTCTTTGTCAAAGCTGATGTTCATTGCCGTCGAGGTGAGCCCCGGATTATTATCCAGTTCGATTTGCACCGCAACGGTTTCACCGCGTTTTGCCGTTGCGCCAACCACAACAAAGCGTGCATCATCATTGGCATCTTCGTATCGAGCCGTGATTACCGTCTCGCCAAGGATTGTGCTATAGTTCCCATCCCATCCCGAAAAGAGATATCCATCGCGGGTAGGATTTTCCGGTGGGGTGGCGCTATTGCCTGCATCTACAGTCTCGGTTTTCAAAACACTGCCGTCAAAGTCCTTGAAAGTTACTGTATAGGAAGCATCGTCCTGTTGCTTAGGAACATAGGTTGCCGTTAAAACTGTATCCGATTTGACGTTAGTGTAACTCCCGTCCCATCCGACAAAATCATAACCTTCACGGCTGGGGGTTGTCGGCGGCGTCACTTGGCCGTCAGGCGTGGCCAATTCAACCTTGAGAACGCGGTCATTATAGTCCACAAAGCAGACTGCGTAGCTGCCGTCAGAATCTTCTCCGCCGATATAGCCGTAGTCCTTTGTGCTGTTGTCATTCAATGTCAAAATCAGGTGCCTTTCTTTGTTGACCTCAACCTTTTTGACACCAATTCCTGCTGTGGTGTCATCGCCGGGGCTTATTATATCATCGGCGGGCGAGGATGAATCCTGACTTTCACTTATTTCTGTCTCAGCACTAGGGTTTGCAGAACTAGATACATTGTCTCTTGATGATCCGCAACTCGAAAGCAGACACGCTGCAAGCAGCGAAAATGCAGTTATTCGGCATATTCTTTCGCAATTCATAACTTTCTCCTAAACGCGGTACTGTTTGGCGAACTGTTAAAAGTCAAAGTAATTCAAACTGTAGATGCAATTTCTCATCAATAATTATATCACTGTAAAACTATAGATGCAATATGCCGTTGTAGATAATTTTATTTGATTTTTTTGCGATATATAATATGATTGTTCGTTTTATGTATATCTGTCAGACATAACGGAGGAACTCTATGCAGCCGGAAATCGACTTCGACAAAGTGGGGCATCGTGTCCGCATGGCCCGCCAACGACGAGGTCTGACGCAAGCAGAGCTTAGCGAACTTGTGGACTGCTCTAACAACCATATGAGCCATATCGAAAGCGGACAGACAAAAGTGTCGCTCTCCCTGCTTTTGAAATTGTCTTACGCATTGGATACATCCTTGGACTTTTTCTTGTTGGACACCCCTTATGCAAGGCGGGACGCCCTGATCGATAACGAAATCAGCCAAAAGCTGGCACGCTGCGACCGGCAGACACTTTTAAGCGTGAATAAAATATTGGATGTCCTTTTGGAACAGCAGTCCTATTATAAAAAGGTAGAGACATAAAAATTGAGACCAATCACCGCATAGGCTCACAAAAAAAGACCGAAGCTGCAAAGCATTTTACTTTGCAGCTTCGGTCTTTTGGTTTGGCTTATAAGCGGCATTTTCATCCATGAAAGCACGGCCTTCATAAACATAAACGCGCACTATATCGCCAAAACGTATTAGCGCCCTTTTTTTACATCAAATACTATCTGCGCGTCAATCCATGGCTCGCTCTTTCTGCGCATTCGGTCGGTAATAAAGTCCCACATATGAGGATACTTGGTCTTGTAATCAACGACAGAATCTCTTGAGGATTCGCTTTTTACCATCAAAATGCTCATCAAACGGCGGTAGTGTTTATCCTTGTCTGCGATAAACTGCCGGAAATCCGGGCGGCGACGCAAGCTATTGTATTTACGGACGTCATAATCACAGACGGCATAGAGATACTTCTCACCGAAAGCGCCAAATTTCAGCACGCTATAATCATTATAAATAGCCTCAGCAATCTTATGCTGATTTTCTTTTAATGAATAATCGTCCATAAATGGATTGAAAGGATAATCGTTCATAAAGAAATGTCCTCACTATCGGTATCATCTTTACTGTTCTGAATCGCTTCTTTATCTGCAAAAAGCTGATTATAATTGATTTCCGGCTTGTACAAGTCAGTGGCGTGCATCAGTAATCCCCTATGCTCTTTCTGCCATCTGCGCTCCTGCCCGACGGAAACACTCGTGTCCGGCAAAATCTCCGCGTCCTCGGCAAGTTGTTCCTCCGACTGATATTCTGGTTCAGGCAGGTTGCGTGTGCTTTGATCCAGAATGCGCTTGATTCTCAGCAGCGATTTCTTGGCCGGCATAGCCTGCAGGGTGTCAGGCAGGCGAATCGAAACGCGGCCATCTTCATCTTCTACAATTTCCAGTCCGTGATAGCTGGTGTGCATTTCATAAATGATTCCCAAAAGACCCTCCACAGTATCGACATCCAAAGGCTGCAGCATACTTGGAGCTACATCGAGCGCAAGCGCCAAACGGTCGAGAATTTCTTCTTTCGGGTGACGCGTGCCATATTCATAAGCTTGAAGGTGGGTCGTTACAATTCCCACCATGTCGGCCAACTTTTTTTGAGAAAAGCCGTTTTCCATACGGAGCTTTTTTATTCGTCTGCCTTGGGTATCCATAGAAAAATTCCCCCAAATGTGAACAAAATAAGAAATAATAGAACAAATCATTGACATACAAAAAGTATGTGCTATAATGAGTGCATAAACAAGACATACAAAAAGTGTTTCTTACTTATGCACCTTGAAAACTGAATATACCAAGTCTTCAATTTTTGCAAATGTTTGTGTTCCTGTGCACATCGCTGAACAGATAAACACTTATTTATTAAATTATACCGCAGGAGGGATAGTTATGGCAAGATATGCAAAGCAAAAAACACCGCAAGTTGTGCGAAATCCGTTTGAACCGATGCTGAAAACTGTGGAACAAATGGCAGTTGTTTCCGGCATCGGAGAAAATCGACTGCGCCAGTTGATGGACAACGGCGAGTTGGAGTTCATCCAGAATGGCAACCGTCGCCTGATTTCCGAACAGGCTATTTGGGATTATTACAACCGTGCCAAGACCCCGGCAAGGTCTGTAAGTGGTGGGTGCTGATATGGCGATCCGCGAGAGAAAAGTCAAAAACAAGCGAAACAGCCAAGGAATTTTAACAGGCAGATCGGGCATCGTCTACGATGTCAATGTGAAAGTCTACGAGAACGGCAGGCAGAAAAGCATTGCTAAACGTGGTTTTGCAACGCGCAGGGAAGCAGAATTGTATGAGGCACAGATCAAGCTGGAGTTACAGACTGGCAGCGCCGCTATGGCCGGCTACGGACCGGAAAGCAAGCAAAAGCTAAAAGAGTATCTGCCCAAGTGGTACGAAAGCTACCACCATAACCTTGCAAAAAGTACGCGATACAGCTATTGGAGCGGCATAAACATACATCTAATTCCCATGCTGGGCGAAGTACCTTTGAACAAACTGACGCCCCAAATGATTGACGATATGATTGCGCAACTGCGTGAGAAGGGACTGGCGGAGAATTCAGTGCGTTATTGCCATCGGATTTTAAGCTCTGCGCTGTCCTCGGCGGTAAAGTATGGCTACATTTCAAACAACCCAGCCAAGAACATTATAACACGGTTTAGTAAGAACGCCGGGCGCAAATATGACAAATACACCGTGGAACAGGTGCAGCAGCTTTTGGCGTTTGTACATGGTAATGCACTTGAGACCGTGGTGCTGCTCGCTGTTCTGTTTGGGCTGCGACTCAGCGAAGCACTGGGGTTACGCTGGCGTGATGTTGATTTGACGCACAGGCAAATTACCTTGCGAGGTCAAATCCCCTGTGACCTGCCAAAAGATGCTAAAATTGTGCCACACCTGGAACCCTTGAAGGACCGTGACGAGGGCGAAACACGCTCATTTCCCATTACAGAAGAAGCGATGCCTATCTTTTTGCGGCTCAAACAGGAACAAGCCGACCAGCGGCGGTTGTGCAAACTCGGCGGGGTCAAGTATTACGATAACGACCTTGTTGTGTGCAAGCCGGACGGTTCGCCATACTTACAAAAGCGTATTTCGGCCAAGTTTAACGGATTTATGCGTAGCACCGGGATGCCGAAAATCCGATTTCACGATCTACGCGGCACAGCGGGCACCAATATGTACAATTTGACAGGTGATTTTTATGCAGTTAGCCAAATTCTCGGACATTCAGTGGACGATTTTTCCCAGCAAATGGGCGTAAATCTGAAAATCAACACCGTCACGACCCGCTATGTACAAGTACAGGAGCAGCGCAAACTCAGTGTGCTGACGGCATACCACCAAGCAGTATTCGCAACACCGAAAAACGCTGCTGTTGGAGATAACTCTTTATAAGTTATTATCCCTTCGCGCAGGAAATCATGAACTGTGGGCAACAATTCGGGCAACAAATGGCTTTTTGCAGCAGATTATTGTTGCAAGTGGATTTTGGCTTGTAATAGTCCTTGCGTAAACTTACAGCATCACGTTTCAAAGCTGTGAACAAAAATATCCGTCATAAAATCTTTCGATTTTACGACGGATATGGCGCAGATGGTGGGAGTCGAACCCACGCGACAGTCTCCTGTCCTAAAGCATTTCGAGTGCTCCCTCTTACGACCTCTTGAGTACATCTGCATATTTAATTTTGTTGCAAGGGACTTCCCGCAAGGCACGATTTCGAGTGCTCCCTCTTACGACCACTTGAGTAATGCTCCACAGCATAAATTTTGTACAGCTTATTATAACAGCTTGCGGGGCAAATGTCAATTCTTTGCGGGTGGGAAAATGTCGGGTGGGAAAATGTCAGTGGGGTGTATCTGTAATGAACGTCTGCGTTTTCTGCATGACGTCCTGCAGGGTCGCCAGGTCGTGCAAAACGTCGCCGGTTTCCAGGGAATGATTGGCGTTCTCATAAAGAAAGAGCGGCGTGCCGTTGGCGCGGGCTGCGGCGGCGACGGAGAAAGCATCGCTCCAGGGGTCGGCGGTGCCTAAAAAGGCAAGGACATTCTGCGGGGCAAACGCAAACGTCAGGGAGAGCGGCGTGTAGAGAATCTGGCGGCAGGGGATGCCGTGGCGCTGGGCGAAGGCGGCGGAGACAGCGGTGCCGATGCTCTTGGAAAGAAACAGTACATCGTCGTATTGCGGCCAATCTACGGCGGACAGCTGGGCCTCGGCCTGGGCGTACAGGGTGTCAAATGCCTCGCGCAGGGCGGCGGGGCTGCCGCGCAGGCCGTCCTTGTGGTAGGTGTATTGCAGCAAAAGGGTGTGGTCGTACCCGGCGCAGGCCGCCAGCTTACGGCTGTAGTAGAGCAGCGGCTTATCACAGTGATAGCCGATCCCGGGAAAACAGACAACGAGCTTCATGGGAAAAACCTCTTTGTTGGATGATAGCAGGCGCAAAACGCCCTGACTACAAGTATACCACGCCGACACCTCAATGACAAGAAACCGCCGTGCAGCTCCGGGCCGCACGGCGGTTGGGTACTTTATGCCTTTTTCAGAATGCAGAAGGCGGCAGCCACGAGGGCCAGGGGCAGCAGCAGAGGCAGCAGCGCGCCGACGACGGCGAAAACCACCAGCAGCGGCAGGGCAATCACGAACAGCAGTGTGGCGACGAATTTCGCCAGGCCCCAGGTCACATGGAAGGCCAAACCGACAGACTTGACGAACAACCAGGCAAAAACAAAAAGAACAAACAGCGTAAACATCCTCTATAACTCCTTTGTGCAGGTACGCGGTCAGGCGAGGGCGTGTTCCCTCAACCTGTAATACGATTTTAGCACGGGAATTGTTGCAGAAACAGGAGAAAAAGAGAAAAATAGAGGGAAATTTTTGCTGGTGGGGGAGAGATAGAAGGTTATTCCTCCAGCTTCCTTTTATACGTCTCCGCGTCGATCTGGCCGTTGGCCAGCATGCGCTCGGTCCAGAGCTGGAGGGTCTCCACGGTGAGGGAGATGCGCTCAAGCTCCTGACGGATATGGATGAAATCGTCGATTTCGTCGTTGGAAATTTTGCCGTCAGCGGCGATCTCGATCAGGCGCTCCTTCTTGCTGTTCATTGCGTTCAGCGAGGCCAGCATCTCAAGGATGATGGCCGGCAGCTCGCGCCGCGTGACAAACGGTACGTACCGCTGGCCGATAGGGCACTGCTGCGAGCAGTAGCAGTTGCACAGCGACGGGCGCTTGTACTTTTCGGCCATCGTCAGCACCTCGTCGGGGCGGGGCACGGTGCGTTCGTTCTCGATTTTTTCAATGCGCTCGGGGGCTATCGTTTCCAGCAGCTCACTGGCTTTTTCGCGGGTCAGGCCCAGCTCCTCGCGGGCAAGCTGGTAGCTGTTTTTGTTTTCTTTGGTGGATGTACGTCCCATGTTCGGCCTCGTTTCCTTATTATAGATAAAAGCGTAGCACATTTTCCGGTTTGCCGCAAGGGATTCGACAGGGAATTGTTGCACTTTGCGCGCAGAATTGCTATAATATATTCTGTAAATTTGTATGCAACGGAGGGCTTCTCCCATGAACTGGATCGATAAACTCGAACGCCGCTACGGCAACCTTGGTATCCCGAACCTCATCAACGGGCTGCTGATCGGACAGCTGGCGGCAGGCATCATCATGCTGTTCTTCAACCGCGATTTCGGCAGTCTGCTGATGCTGAGCCGCACCTATGTGCTGCACGGACAGATTTGGCGCCTTATCACGTTTTTGTTCCAGCCCATCTGGCTGGGCGGCGTCTTTGGCGTGCTGAACCTGCTGTTCTACTACTGGCTGGGCAACGCGCTGGCCCGCGTCTGGGGCGATTTCCGCACGACGCTGTTTCTGGCGCTGGGCATGCTGGGTGCGTGGGTCAGCTGCTTTCTGACAGGCTACGCCGGGCCGAGCGCCATCTTCCAGAGCATGCTGTTCGCCTACACCTGGCTGTGGCCGGATCAGATGGTGCTGCTGTTTGGCATCATTCCGTTCAAGATGAAATACCTGGGCTGGATCGAGCTGGCGTTTTGGGCCTTCAGCTTTTTGACGGGCAGCTTCGCCATCAAGGTCAGCCTCGTGCTGGGGCTGGCGGGTTTTCTGGCGTTTTATGGCCGCGAGGTCTTTGACTGGTGCGTTGACGCCGTGAAGGACTGGAAGCGCCGCCGCGACTGGGAAAACCGCAACCGCTGAAAAATTCGATGTATCAATAGAAAGGCTGGATAACCATGAAGCTTATCACTGCAATCGTCAATAAAGAGGATTCCAAGAATGTCTGCAACGAGCTGCTGAAAAGCAAGTTCTACGTCACCCGTCTGGCCACCACCGGCGGCTTCCTGATGGCGGGCAACATGACGCTGCTGATCTGCACCGATGACGAGCGCGTCGATGACTGCATCGGCATCATCTCCAAGTGCTGCAAGCAGCGCACCGAGATCGTGCCCGGCACGGCCACGCTGGGTCTGGGCATTGAGAGCACGATGCCGATGGAGGTCACGGTCGGCGGCGCTACCGTCATGGTTACGAACGTCGAGCGCTTCGAGAAGCTGTGATGCTGGAGCGCCTGGCGGGCAATGACGCGCTGAAAGCCGAGCTTGGCACGGCCCTGCGCGGCGG
>ERZ779880.1198-NODE-1198-length-24988-cov-3.721413_pt1 | contig 24988 bp, 17 predicted proteins | sample MGYA00511555_ERZ779880 | MGnify/ENA primary metagenome ERZ779880 (study PRJEB29588, sample SAMEA2145815) | human gut metagenome | biome: human gut; feature: human-associated habitat; material: faeces | place: Denmark | collected 2008/2010 ...
AAGAGGCAGAAGCTCCTGCAGAAGACGGAGCACTTACATACTCTTCTATCACATTAGGTGAGGACTACACAGACCTTACAGCAACCATTAAGTGGCTTCATCATAAGACTGACCGTGCAGAAGACGGAACAATCGATAAGATGATCGCTGAATTCAACAAAGATTACCCGAACATCACTGTTGAAGCAGAAGCAGTTACCGATTACGCAGAAGATGCTCTTCTTCGTCTTTCCACAGGTGACTGGGGTGATATCATGTTCATCCCTGCAGTAGACAAGGCTGATTACGCAACATACTTCATGCCCCTTGATGACTACGATACACTGTCCCAGACACTGAACTTCGTAGATGCTCATCAGGTAGATGGCAAGGCTTATGGTATTCCTTACATGGCTAATGCACAGGGCGTTGTTTACAACAAGGCAGTATTTGAGAAGGCTGGTATTACCACACTTCCTACCACTCCTGATGAATTCATCGCTGACCTTCAGTTAATCAAGGACAACACAGATGCAATTCCTCTTTACACCAACTATGCAGCAGGCTGGACCATGGGCGCATGGGATGCTTACCTTGGAGTTGTTTCCAATGGTGATGATACCTACATGAACCAGAAGTTCGTTCATACCGCTGAACCTTTTAAGGATAACGGTGACGGAACCGGTGCATACGCTCTTTACAAGATTCTTTACGATGCAGTTGCTGATGGCTTAATCGAAGACGACTACACCACAACTGACTGGGAAGGCTGCAAGGGTATGCTGAACAGAGGTGAAATCGGATGTATGGTACTTGGTTCCTGGGCTTATTCCCAGATGGTAGATGCTGACTCCCACGGTGAAGACGTTGGATATATGCCTTTCCCGATGAGCGTTAACGGAACACAGTATGCATTAGCTGGTGGTGACTACAGCTACTGCATTAATGTAAACTCTTCCGATGATAACAAGGCAGCTTCCCTGGTATTCATTAAGTGGATGACCGAGAAGTCCAACTGGTGCTACAACGAAGGTGGTTACACCGTAGTTAAGGGTGGCGAGAATCCGGATATGTACAAGGCATTCGACGGATGCACTACAATGGCAGATCAGCCTGCTTTAGCCGGTGAAGAAAACCTTCTGAACGACATGAACTCTGAATCCGAACTTTCCTTCAATGCAGGTGGTAACGATAAGGTTCAGAGAATCGTTGAAGCAGCAGCTACCGGATCTGAAACCTATGATGATATCATGGCAGACTGGACCAAGGCTTGGAACGATGCTCAGGCTGAACTTGGAGTAGAAGTTAACAACTAATCCATAGATTCGTTCATTACAAGTAAATCAATGAGCCAGGGGGAGTAATTCTCTCTGGCTCGATTTATCAGGGAGGTCACAAATGGAGGCAACTAATATTACGACACAAAAAAAGAAAAGATCATTTGGCGAGTGGGCCAGAAGCAGAGACGGGCAAAAGGTATTTGTTATGATTGCCTTTTTGATTGTACCTCTGGTATTACTGATTGTGTTTACCTATCTTCCGTTTGCGGAGATGGTAAGCTACAGCTTTTATAATATGAAATATACCGGTGCCCGTAAATTTGTAGGATGGAAAAACTACATGAAGGTGTTCCAGAGAAGCGACTGCTTCGGAGCATTGAAGCTGAGCCTGTACTATATGCTTGGATCGGTAGTACAGCTTGCAATTGCATTGTATCTTGCTACAATGTTAAGTTTTAAAACCAGGTTCGGTGATCTCTTTAAGGGATTTATGTTCTTCCCGTTCCTGATTAACGGTATTGCCGTTGGTTTTATCTTTAAGTTCTTCTACACCAGAGGATTCGTATTCGATACCGTTCTTCAGTGGTGTGGATTCCAGTTAGACAATCTTCCGTACTGGCTCAAAGACCAGAGCATTAACAACTTTTCTCTGGTTGGAACCTCTGTATGGCGTTATTTCGGGCAGAACATGGTATTGTTCATCGGAGCAATCATGTCCGTGGATCCGGAGCTGTATGAAGCTTCCATGCTGGACGGTGCAAATAAATGGCATCAGTTCTTATATATTATTCTGCCGAGTATTAAAACAATTTTAACATTGAATGTTATCCTTTCCATTACCGGATCCTTAAGTGCATTCGAGCCACCTTATGTTATCACTGATGGTGCAAACGGAACGGGTACTTACTTCGTAATCATGCATCAGATCGCACATACGCAGCAAAAGGTAGGTCTGGCATCTGCGATGGCAGTTGTGCTTCTGGCGATTATTCTGGTTGTGACAGTGGCACAGAAGCTGTTCTTTAAGTATGTCTTCAAGAATTCTGAGGATGAGGATATTAATGCTGCAGTGAAGCGAGAGAAGAAGCTTGCCAAGCTTGCTGCAAAGAAGGAGGGAAGATAAGATGACAATTTTCGGATATATTAAAAAATTCATTCTGATCTTTTTAAAGTATGCATCCCTTGTTCTCTTTTCCCTGGTAGCGATTATTCCGCTGGTTTCCTGCGTAATTACCGCTTTCAAAACGGATGCAGAGTATAACAGTACGAATGTTATGACTCCCCCGTCGAGCTGGCTGTACTTTGAAAACTTCGTAAGTGCCTTTAAGAAAGCCGGAATGGGAAGAGCATTTATTAACTCCACGATCATTCTGATAGCAGTATTGATTTTATCCGTATTCATCGGAACACAGCTTGCTTATGTGCTGAACCGTTTTCAATTTTTCGGAAACACCCTGATCCGTAACCTGTTCCTGGTTGCCTGCCAGCTTCCCGGTGTAGCGATGCAGATCGCAGTTTACGAGATGATGTATAAGTTAGGATTTATCAACAATATGTTTGGTTATATCCTGATGACCTGCGGTACGGACGTTATTTCAATTTATATTTACATCCAGTTCTTTGAGAATATTGATTATTCACTGGATGAGTCGGCAATCATGGATGGTGCATCTTACTTCACTATTTTCTACAAAATTTTGCTGCCACTGTTGAAACCGGCTATTGTAACTGCATGTATTCTGAAGGGTGTTGGTACCTACAACGAATACTATAATGCGAACCTTTATCTGCAGGATAAGAAAAGATATGCAACGGTAGCCACCTCTCTGTATACCTTCGTAGGACCCCTGGGAAGTAAATACAACCTGATCTGTGCCGGCGTTATTATTTCGCTGCTTCCTGCACTGATCGTATTTATTACCTGCCAGAAGCAGATTTATTCCGGGTTGACAGCCGGAGCGGTTAAGGGTTAACACAAGACTGATTTTACGGAGGGCGGAATGATGATGGTAAATGAAATTCAGGATCATCTTATGCAGACAATTATTCCCTTTTGGAAGAATTTGAGAGACAATGAGTATGGCGGATATTATGGTTATATGACCTATGATCTTGCAGTGGATAAGAAGGCTGTAAAGGGATGTATCTTAAACAGCCGTATCATGTGGTTCTTCTCCAATGCCTATACCCTGCTTAAGGATGAGTCCCTTTTAGACGAGGCAAAGCATGCCTATGAGTTTTTGAAGAACTGCTGTCTGGATCGTGTGAACGGTGGAATCTTCTGGTCCATCCAGTATGACGGAAAGCCGGAGGATACCACGAAGCATACCTACAATCAGGCATTTGCAATCTATGCTTTAAGCTCATATTATGAAGCGTCCGGTGATGAAGAAGCATTAAGTATTGCCAAAGAGCTGTATCATATTGTTGAAAATAAATGTACCGATGAAATCGGATATCTGGAAGCGTTCAATAAGGAATTCCATCTCATTGAGAACGATAAGCTTTCTGAGAACGGTATCATCGCAGATAAGACAATGAATACCCTGCTTCATGTATTTGAAGCATACACAGAGCTGTATCGTGTGGCCAGGCTCCCGGAAGTGGCAGAGAGCCTTAAGTGGATTATGGATACCTTTGCAACGAAGGTCTATAATCCGGAGCTTCATCGCCAGGAGGTTTTCTTTGACGCAGACATGAATTCGATCCTTGATCTTCATTCCTATGGACATGATATTGAAACCGCATGGTTAATGGATCGCGGTATCGAAGTTCTTGGAGATCCGAAGTACGAAGCACTTCTTTCTCCAATTACGAAGGATCTGACAGCCCAGATTTACAAGGTTGCCTTTGATGGACATTCTCTGGCAAACGAATGTGAAAAGGGTGTTGTGAATACACATCGTATCTGGTGGGTACAGGCAGAAACGGTGGTTGGATTTTTGAATGGTTATGAGAAGGAGCCTTCAAAGACGGAATATCTGGAGGCAGCAGAGAGCGAATGGCAGTTCATTAAGGATCATGTCATTGATAAGCGTGCAGGCTCCGAATGGTTCTGGGAAGTAGACCCGGAGGGTAAGCCCTATGAGGGAAGACCGATTGTAGAACCATGGAAGTGCCCGTATCATAACGGAAGAATGTGTTTCGAAGTAATTAAGAGATCCCGTAAAGAAGGAGGAAAATTCTAATAATGAATAAACAATATGAGATTGAGTCAGCGAAGCTTGAGCTGCTCATCAACCGTAAGAACGAGATCGACCCCGATTTCTATAATGGTATTTATGACCGGTATAAGTATCCGGTATTAACAAGGGAGCATGCTCCGTTAATCTGGCAGTATGACTTTAATCCGGAAACCAATCCTTATTTTATGAAGAGACTTGGAATTAATGCAGTATTGAATTCCGGAGCAATTGAATTAAACGGTAAGTATTATCTGGTAGCCAGAGTAGAAGGAGATGACCGTAAGTCCTTCTTTGCAGTAGCAGAAAGTGACAGCCCGGTGGATGGATTCCGTTTCTGGGATTATCCGATTCTTCTTCCTGATACCTGTCCGGAAGAAACCAACGTATACGATATGCGTCTTACCAAGCATGAAGATGGCTACATCTACGGTGTATTCTGTTCCGAAAGCAAGGACACCTCCGTAAATGATCTTTCTGCGGCAGTTGCAGCAGCAGGTATTGTCAGAACCAGGGATTTAAAGACCTGGGAGAGACTTGACAACTTAACGACACTCCATTCTCCCCAGCAGAGAAACGTGGTTCTTCATCCGGAATTTGTAAACGGAAAATATGCTTTTTACACCAGACCGATGGATGATTTTATTGACACCGGATCAGGCGGTGGCATTGGATTTGGTTTGTGTGATGATATTGAACATGCTGTAATTGACGAAGAGAAGATGACCAGCTTACGTAAGTATCATACCATTACCGAGGTGAAGAATGGTGCGGGTGCTGTTCCGATCAAGACCGAAAAGGGATGGATTCATATTGCACACGGTGTCCGTAACACAGCTGCAGGACTCCGCTATGTTATTTATGCATTTGCAACCGACTTAAATGATCCTTCCAGGGTGATTGCTGAGCCCTCCGGAATGCTGATCGGACCCAGAGGCGGAGAGAGAGTCGGAGATGTTTCCAATGTCGTATTTACCAATGGTGCGATTACAACAGAAAACGGAGATGTATATATTTATTATGCATCCAGCGATACCAGAATGCATGTGGCATCCACAACGATTGACAAGCTGATTGACTATGTATTCAATACTCCCCAGGATCCGCTTCGTTCTGTAGAATGTGTTGCTCAGAGATGTGACCTTGTAAAGAAGAATCTGGAATACCTGAATCGCAGATAATTACAGTTCAGCCATGTCTTACACAATCATTTCTGCATGGCTGAACTGTTATCGCAGATAATGCGCTGCGGCTTATAAAATGAAACTATAAACCAACAGAAAGGAAAATAAAATGAGCGAATTAAAAATGATTGCCCCTCCTGTTAAGAATGTTCCCTGGCAGGAAAGACCTGCAAATTTAACAGGAGCACCGATCTGGAGATATACAGAGAACCCGATCATCGGAAGAAATCCGGTAGAGGGTGTTGCAAGAATCTTTAACAGTGCCGTAATGCCTTACGGAGATGAATTCATCGGTGTATTCCGTGGCGAGCAGACAAACGGTATCCCTTATATCTATATGGGAAGAAGTAAGGATGGCATTCACTGGGATTTCGATAAGGAAAAGATTCCTTTTGTCAATGAAAAGGGAGAACCTTTCATGCCCAGATATGCCTATGATCCGAGACTTGTAAAGGTAGAGGATACCTATTACATCATCTGGTGTCAGGATTTCTACGGTGCTTCCATTGGTATGGCGAAGACCACCGATTTCAAGACCTTCACAAGATTGGAGAATCCGTTCATTCCTTACAACAGAAATGCGGTATTGTTCCCTCGTAAGATCAACGGCAACTACATGCTGTTAAGCAGACCTTCTGACAGCGGGCATACACCGTTTGGAGATATTTTCTTAAGCGAAAGCCCGGATCTTGTATACTGGGGCAGACACAGACATGTGATGAGCCAGGGAAGCGAATGGTGGGAATCCGTTAAGATCGGTGGCGGTGCTGCTCCGATCGAGACAAGCGAAGGATGGCTCCTGTTCTATCATGGTGTAAGCGGAACCTGTAACGGATTTGTTTACTCCATCGGTGGTGCAATCCTTGACCTGGAGAATCCTTCTATTGTAAAATATCGTTGCGAAACCTTCCTTCTTACTCCGGAAGAGTGGTATGAGGAAAGAGGATTCGTTCCTAATGTATGTTTCCCCTGTGCAACGATTCATGATCCGGAAACCGGTAAAATTGCAATTTACTATGGTTGTGCAGACAGCTATGTAGGTCTTGCATTTACACAGTTCGAGGATATTGTTGCTTATATTAAAGAGCACAGCAGATTGACTGAAACTGATACAGAAATCGGCATCAGATAAGGTGCTTAACAGCTACGATAGGAATTATAAAAGGAATGGAAAGGCTTGTTGAAAAGCAAGCCTTTCTGAATATTTTCCAAAGAAACAGGTTGGGGAGGTGTCTATGGGATATCCGGTAGATTTTGAAAAAGGTGAGTTAAACAGAGGTAACTGGAAGCGCATTAAAGCGTGCATGAAAAAGGCAGAAGCAGGAGAACCGGTCAAAGTTGGATTCCTCGGAGGATCCATTACGCAGGGAAGTCTGTCTTCCACACCCGAAACATGCTATGCCTATCTGGTTTATAAGTGGTGGAAGGAGAAGTTTCCGCAGGCGCAGATAGAATATATTAATGCAGGAATTGGCGGTACAACCTCCCAGTTTGGTGTATCCAGGGTAGAGCAGCATTTATTGCAGAAAAAGCCTGACTTTATTCTGATTGAGTTTGCAGTAAATGATGATAACAATGAATTTTTCAGAGAGACCTACGAAGGTCTGATCCGTAAAACCTATGGTGATGCAAGTGCGCCGGCCGTTCTTTTGATGAACAATGTCCGGTATGATAACGGAATCAGCGCAGAGGATCAGCATGCAGCAGTAGCACGTGCTTATCAGCTTCCGATGGTCAGCATGAAGAGTACGATTTTACCTCCGGTAAAATCCGGTCAGATCAGGAATCGTGAGATTACCCCGGATGATCTTCATCCGAATGATGATGGCCACGCACTGGTAGCGAAGGTTATTACCACATTTTTAGAGAAAGTTTATCAGGATCGTAATACCGAAGAGGCAGATCCTGACTTTAACGGGAAAACACTTCCGGATCCGATTACTGCCAATGAGTATGAGAATTCGGTACGATATAAAAATTATAACAGCACTCCGGCTCTTAACGGTTTCCGGAAGGATCCTCATAAGAAGAAGGAGTTTCTGGATATTTTCAGCGGAGGCTTTATTGCTTCCAGCGTAGGAGATGAAATCTCCTTTGACATTGAAGCAACGGGAATTGCAATCCAGTATCGCAAAACGATCCACAGACCGACTCCGGTTGCAGAGGTTGTGGTGGATGGAGATGAAAGCACGAGGACCGTTCTTGACGGAAACTTTGATGAGGACTGGGGTGACTGCCTGTTTATCCAGACGATAACCCGTCATACCGAACTTAAGAAGCATCATGTGCAGATCCGCATTATTGAAGCTCATGAAGACGATCAGGTGCCATTCTATCTGGTATCTGTGATCGGTTCTAAATAACCAAAGGGGGAGAGGGTATGGCATCAAAAAAAGAAAAAAAGATTAAGTTACCGAAATTATCTAAGTTACCGAAAACGGACAAGGTGAAGAAACAGAAGAAGGAAGCTGCCAGACCGGATTTCAAAAAAATGCTTGCCGGTCTGAAAAATTTGGGGGGATCAAATAAAAAGAGCATTTTCAGCACATTGCTTGTAGCGTTTATGGTGCCGGTTGTGCTGATGATTGCATTGGGTGTTGTGTCCTATCGTACGGCCTCATCCGGTATAGTAGACAAATATAAAGAGTCTGCACAATCAACCGTATCGGCAGTAGGTGATTATTTTAATCTGGTCTGTACCAATATTTCAAATAAAGCTGTCGAGATGATTACGAACAGTGATGTGGGCGATTATTATGATAAGTATTACGGAAAACAGGAATCAAAAGCATTGGAGACCTTCCGTAGTGCGAAATCCGATATTGGTAATGCCAAGTCTACAAACAAGAATATTTACAGTTGTACGGTTATTCCTGAGGGAGGTGCATACCTTTCCACCTTATCCGGCGGTATGACAGAAACACCTGTGGCAGATTTCAGTAATACGGCTGAAGGACAGTATTTTGCAGCCAATAGCACCCAGAGAAACAGATGGCTGGGTTACCAGACTTATCTGGATGATAATATGCAGAGCAAACAGGAAAAATATGCCATGGTTTATTATCAGAAATTTTCCAATTCGGATGCTTATCTGGTTATGTCACTGGATATATCCGTAGCAGAGAAGATGCTGGGAGAAATCGATTTCGGCAAGGGCAGCGTGAAGGCACTTGTAACCGCTGACGGAAGAGAAGTGGCTTTTGAGCAGAAGACAGATAATCCTGCCGAAGCGGATGCTGTATCGGATGAGAAAGAGGAAGCTGCAGATGCAAAGCAGTGGTTTGTAGGAAGTGACTTCTATGAAAGTACTAAGGAAGCCGAAGAACCCGGCTACATGGATGTTAAGATTAATGGTAAAAAATATGTATATATTTATACACCTGTAGGCAACACCAAAGCCATGATCTGTACCCTGATACCGCAAAGCAATGTGCTCGGACAGGTGGGAAGTATTAAGTACATTACGATCTTCATGGTAATTCTGGCAGCAGGTGCGGCACTTGTCACCGGTTTTGTGATTTCTACCGGCATCAGTAAGACCGTAAGGGAAATGAGCGGAGGCCTTGCCAAGGTAGCACAGGGTGATTTAACCCAGGACTTTACTACAAAAAGGCAGGATGAGTTTAAAGAGCTGACCGGAAGCCTCAATGCCATGATAGAGAGTATGCGGGGATTAATGCGGGATATGAAGCAGTTCGGCAGTAAGGTAACCGGACTTGCGGAGAATGTTTCTGATAAAACCGGGGTCATCAATACTTCCATGCAGGATATAGCAAGAGCCATGGATGAAGTGGCAGGCGGTGTGCAGGGACAGGCAGAGGATACGGAGAGCAGCAATGAGAATATGATAAGCTTCTCTGAAAATATTACGACAGTTACGGAAAAAACCTCACACATGGGACAGACCGCAGATAAAGCAATTGAAGCCGTGGAACAGGGAAGGGTGATTGTTCAGGAATTAAGCGGTAAGTCGGATACAACCGTATCCTTAACCAGAGTGCTGGTCGACGATATTGACGCTGTACAGAAGAATTCCGAGGAAATCAAGAGCTTTGTTGACGTGATTAACAGTATTGCCGGACAGACGAATCTGCTTTCCTTAAATGCATCCATAGAGGCAGCCAGAGCGGGAGAAGCCGGAAGAGGCTTTGCAGTGGTAGCAGAAGAAATCCGTAAGCTGGCGGATCAGTCCAAGGAATCCGGTAATAAGATTCATGAGATCGTTAAGAAGATTGGTGAGACCGCGGATAAGACAACGGCATCAGCAAGAGAGGCAGAGAGCATGGTCAATGAGCAGGCAAGGGCGCTGCAGGAGACGGTCAATGTGTTTGAAATGATTCAGGATTGTGTAGGTGAGCTGGTAGAGGGTATCCGTTTGATTACGCAAAGACTGGAAGAGAGTATGCTTGAGAAGGATAAAGTGGAAAGTTCCCTGCAGAATATTGCTTCTGTGTCTGAAGAGGTTGCTGCATCCACACAGGAGGTTACGGCTACTTTGGGAGAACAGGTATCTGTTGTCCAGACATTAAAAGAAGAAGTAGAGTTGCTTAGAAGCGATGCACTGGAGCTGGATAAATCCATTGAGAGATTTAAAATTGATTAAGCAAGGCTGAACTGTTACATAAAGCGGGATGACCGCGAGAAAGGAAATGAAATTATGTTTCGTGACGATTTTGTCTGGGGTGTTGCAAGCAGCGCATATCAGATTGAAGGAAGAGATGCCAATGACGGTGCAGGCGCAATGATCTGGGATAAGTTCATTGCAGAGGGCGGCACGAAGGATGGCTATGGAGCAGAGGTTGCATGTGACCACATGCATCGTTACAAGGATGATTTTGCATTAATGAGACTGATGGGAATTAAGGCATACCGCTTTTCCATCAGTTGGGCAAGACTGATTCCGGAAGGAACCGGCAAGGTGAATGAAAAGGCCGTTGCCTTATACCGGGATATGATCCTGGAAATGAAAAAGAATGGAATCGAGCCGTATCTGACCATGTATCACTGGGAATTTCCCCAGGCGTTACAGGACAGGGGCGGCTGGTTGAATGAAGAGGTTATTCAGTGGTTTGGAGAATATGCCAGGGTTGTTGCGGAAAACTTTTCCGATATCTGCGAGAATTTCATTACCTTAAATGAGCCGGAATGCTTCGTTGGAATCGGACATATGTCCGGATGGCATGCACCGGGCCTGCATCTTCCGTATAAGGATGTGTTCCAGATTGCACACAATGCACTGCGCGCACATGGACAGGCAGTTATTAATCTTCGTAAATATGCCTGTCGTCCGATTAAGGTCGGCTATGCACCGACCTGTGGTATGGCATACCCTGTAAGTAATAAACCGGAGGATGTGGAAGCAGCAAGAAAGGTACTGTTTGGCTTTTATCAGCCGATGGATAACTGGACATGGAATGTAGCATGGTTTAATGATCCGGTATTCTTAGGAAAATATCCGGAAGAAGGCCTGGAGAAGTTCGCGGAATATCTGCCGGAAATCACCGATGAAGATATGAAGCTGATTTCCCAGCCGCTGGATTTCATGGGACAGAATATTTATAATGGATACTTTGTAAAAGCAGGTGAAAACGGAGAAATCGAATTTCCCGAAAGACCGGAGGGCTTTCCGAAGACCGCAGCCAACTGGCCGGTTACACCGGACTGCTTCTACTGGGGTGTGAAGTTTATTTATGACCGTTATAAGCTTCCTCTGTTTGTGACAGAAAACGGTATGTCCTGCCATGATGATGTATCCCTTGATGGCAGAGTACATGATCCGAACCGTCAGAACTTCCTCGACATGTATATTTCTGCATTACAGAAGGCAAACGATGAAGGCGTGGATGTCCGTGGTTACTTCTTATGGACATTTTTAGATAACTTTGAATGGGATAAGGGATATACCGAGCGGTTTGGAATTGTCCATGTGGATTTTGCAACCCAGAAGCGAATCGTAAAGGATTCCGCATTCTGGTATCAGAAGGTGATTGAAACGAACGGAGCAAATTTATCTATTAATACAAAGCAGAGACCGATTCTGTTCCTGGAGCCGGTATTTAAGGAAATGATCTGGGGTGGAAACCGTTTAAGAAGCCTCTTTGGATATGATATTCCGGGTGAGGATACCGGAGAATGCTGGGCAATCGGTGCCCATCAGAACGGGGATTGCGTCGTAAAGGAAGGTCTCTTCAAAGGAAAGACCCTTTCCAGGTTATGGAAGGAGGATCCATATCTTTTTGGCGATGAAGAAGGAGACCGCTTCCCGCTGCTGATTAAGATTATTGATGCAAAGGACAACTTAAGTATTCAGGTACATCCGGATGATGCCTACGCACAGGTTCATGAGAATGGATCCTTAGGAAAGACCGAATGCTGGTACATTCTGGACTGCCCGGAGGACGCAGAGCTTGTGATTGGGCATAATGCGAAGACAAAGGAAGAGCTTACGGAAATGATTTCCGAAGGCAGGTGGGATGAGTTTATCCGCCGCGTTCCGATTAAGAAGGGGGATTTCATCCAGATCAATCCGGGAACCGTACATGCAATCACCAGTGGCTGCCTGATCTTAGAGACGCAGCAGAACAGTGACATTACCTATCGTGTGTATGATTATGACCGTCTGCAGAATGGAAAGCCGCGTCAGTTACATGTACAGCAGAGTATTGATGTGATTAATGTTCCTGCGGCATCTGCCGAAGACAGTGTTAAGTATGTCGGAGACCTGCCGAAGGATCAGTTGAATGAACTGATTCACTGTCCGTACTATACCGTATGGAAGCTGGATGTGACAAAGCCGGTTTCTATCGAACAGACGCATCCGTTTATGAATGTGAGTGTCATTGAAGGAGAGGGACTGGTAAATGGACAGATGATCCGCAAGGGTGATCATTTTATCCTTCCTGCCGGAATCGGAACCGTTGATTTCCAGGGAGACATGAGTCTGATTTTATCTTCTACAAAATAAGTTAAAAGTTGATTAAAAAGTCATAAAAATATGATTTATAAAGGCGCAGGAGGAAATCTCTTGCGCCTTGCTTTATTTTCGACTAGAATGGAAGGGTAGCTTCTGTCAGGAAGTATGGGGGAGAGCAACTCCATGCTTCGTGAAAAGATTTTCCGTGAAACGCTGCGGGATTGCGGCCGGATGAAATTCTGGATATTGCGGAGGAATATGGAAGGCTGTACGAGGTCGAATATGCGACATTCAATAATGTACTCACTTATGCAAGTGAGCACCTTGCGCTTTTTAAGGATAAATATATTTTTATCAACAGTATTCCAGGATATTTCATCGAGGGAGAGGACAAGGAACGACTGGTAAAACAGTACTCAGATCTGCTTTCCCAGTGCACGATTGAAATAAATCAGATAAAATCGGATGAAGGAGGAAACAAATAAGATGATTAATGAACAATATAAGAAAATGCTGGAGGGAAAATCTGTCATCCGGCAGCTTTCCGAATTTGCAACAGCCCGGGGAAAAGAGATTGGTTATGAGAATGTTTTTGACTACAGTCTCGGCAATCCGTCCGTGCCTGTTCCGGATGCATTTAATGAAGAGATGATTCATCTCATTCAGACGAAAAGCTCCATGGAAATTCACGGCTACAGCCCCAGTCTTGGAATCACTTCAGTGAGAGAAAAGATTGCAGAATCCCTGAACCGTAGATTTGATATGGAATATAAGGCAGCGCACATTTTTCCGACCTCAGGTGCAGCCGGAGCGATTGCACATGCGGTCCGCTGTGTAACGAAGCCCGGGGATGAGGTACTGACCTTTGCACCATTTTTTCCGGAGTATAATCCATATATCAATATGACCGGGGCAACGCTTAAGGTGGTGCCGGCGAATACTGTGGACTTCCAGATTAACTTTGACCGGCTTAAGGAAATGCTGAATGAGAAGACGGCAGCAGTCCTCATCAATACCCCCAACAATCCGTCCGGTGTGGTATACAGTGCAGCAACCTTGCAGAAGCTTGCAGATCTGCTTTATGCAAAACAGAAGGAATATGGACATGATATCTTCCTGATTTCCGATGAACCATATCGTGAGATTGTGTTCGCCGGAGTGGAAGCTCCTTATGTATCCAAATTTTATGACAATACCCTGTCCTGCTATTCCTATTCCAAGTCCTTATCCCTGCCGGGAGAACGTATCGGATATGTGGCAGTCAATCCCAGATGCACGGATGCGGAACTGATCAGTGCGATCTGTGCACAGATTTCCAGGGGAATCGGACACAACTGTCCGTCCTCCATTATCCAGCTTGCTGTTTCGGAGGTAGTGGACATGACCTCGGATATGTCCGTTTATGAAACAAATATGAACCTGTTATACAATGAACTGACAAGCCTTGGATTCGAGTGTGTGAAACCGGGCGGAACCTTCTATATTTTTCCGAAGGCGCTTGAAGAGGATGCAACAGCATTCAGCCAGAAGGCATTAAAGTACGATCTTGTTCTGGTTCCTTCCGACAGCTTCGGTGTCCCGGGATATTTCCGTATGGCCTACTGCATTGATACGGAGAAGGTGGAGCGTTCGCTTACCGCACTTCGCAGGTTTGTGAAGGAAAATTACTAAAAAGTTTCATATTTTATGGTGATCCTGTCATATGAATAGTATGAAAGACATAACGATTCCGTACAGGTCGAAACATTTACGGCTGAAACCGTGAGTATGATTCGGTAGTGCAAAATAGTGTCAGTAAAGCTGATTTTGCACAGTAACTGTGAAGGTGCAGATCAGTTACAAGGCATCATTTTGAGAGGAAATAAAAGATTATGATCGAAATCTTAAAAGCAATTCTGTTTGGTATTGTAGAGGGGATTACGGAGTGGCTTCCGATCAGCAGTACCGGACATATGATTCTGTTGAATGAAATTGTATCCCTGAATGTATCGGAAGAATTTTACAGTATGTTTGAAGTGGTGATCCAGCTTGGAGCGATCCTTGCCGTTGTGATTCTGTTCTGGAATCAGATCTGGCCGTTTGGAAAGAAGGATAATAAAGAGCCGCTGGCAAAGGACGGAGTCGGAGCCTTTGTGAAATGGGATATTTTCAAGCTCTGGTTTCACATTCTGGTATCCTGTGTACCGGCAGCCATAGTCGGTCTGCTCTTTGATGAACAGTTAGAAGCATTGTTTTACAATTATCAGACCGTAGCAATTATGCTGATTCTGTTTGGTATAGCATTTATTGTGATTGAGAATTACCATAAAGGAAAGAAGGCGAAGGTGACAGCCTTAGACGGAATTGATTATAAGCTTGCTTTCTGGATCGGTATGTTCCAGCTGATTGCAGCAATTTTTCCCGGTACTTCGCGTTCGGGGGCAACCATCGTCGGAGCACTGCTGCTTGGTGTATCCAGAACGGTTGCGGCAGAATATACCTTCTTCCTGGCCATTCCGGTTATGTTTGGAGCAAGCCTCTTAAAGGGAGTGAAGTTCCTTGCAGGTGCGTCCATGACTTCCATGGAGGGAGCAATTCTTGCAGTCGGCATGGTTGTTGCATTTGTGGTATCCTTCTTCGTGATCAAGTTCCTGCTTGGTTATATTAAGAAGCATGACTTTAAGGTGTTTGGATATTACCGGATTGCACTGGGTATTATTGTGATTCTTTTCTTCCTGATCCGGGGCTGAAAAGTGTTACATCATGTTCTTACGCAGTCTGACAGCTGTGTGAGCAGTAACTGAAAAGTAACAGTTTAGCGCAGAAATGTTGACAAGCAGGGGCTTATGGTGTATGCTTCATCATATTGAAGTGTATGCTTCATCAAATGATTGGGGAAATGTCAGGTTAAGAAGTGAAAGGAGTTAGTCATGGCAGAAGTAAAAAAAGCAACAGCAAAAGTAGTTGCTAAGGTACCGGCTGAAGAGAAAAAGGTGGAAGTTAAGGCAGCAGAGGTAAAAGCACCCGAAGTTAAGGCAGAAGTTAAGAAAGAGGCAGTTAAGAAGACTCCCGCTGCTAAGAAAGCACCTGCTAAGAAGGCACCTGCAGCTAAGAAAGAAACCGTTAAGAAGGAAACAGTGAAAAAGGCACCCGCTGCTAAGAAACCTGTTGTAAAAGAAGAAGTAAACTTCCAGTTCAGTGGAAAATCTTATACTTCTGAAGATCTTATCAGAATTACCAGGGATGTATGGAAATATGATTTAAATGGTAAGGAAGAGGATGTAAAGAGCATTGAACTTTATGTAAAGCCTGAAGAGAACACTGCTTATTATGTAATTAATGGTGATGTAACAGGAAGCTTCTTTATCTAAATCCAAGCTTGAAACCGATATACATAAGTAAAGTAAGAAAGAGTCGTTGTGTTAGTATACGCTAAGCAACGGCTCTTATTTATCGCTACTGTAACTATTTTCCATACACTACAGAACAAACATTCGATTTGCTCTGTACTTTTTTAAATGGGAATGATATAATGAGCCACAGAGAAAACCAAGCGACTCCGAAGGAGGCATTTGGTTTTCCGGGCTCATTAACGAGCAAATATCCTGCGAAGCAGGATGAAGAGCACGAAGTGCGGATTTTCGAGTGATATGTAGACTCAATCAATATATGATAGTAAAGTTGATCAGGAGTATGTTATGGATCATTTTAAGTTAGTATCAGAATATCAGCCGACCGGTGATCAGCCGCAGGCAATTGCAGAGCTGGTGAAGGGATTCCGGGAGGGAAACCAGTTTGAAACACTGCTGGGAGTAACCGGCTCCGGTAAGACCTTCACCATGGCGAATGTAATTGCTGCATTGAATAAGCCGACGCTGGTGATTGCACATAATAAGACCCTGGCAGGGCAGTTATATGGGGAATTCAAGGAATTCTTCCCGGAGAATGCCGTGGAGTATTTTGTCTCCTATTACGATTACTATCAGCCGGAGGCATATGTTCCTTCATCGGATACTTATATTGCAAAGGATTCTTCCATTAATGATGAAATTGATAAATTAAGGCTGTCTGCGACAGCATCTCTTTCCGAGAGAAAGGATGTTGTCGTGGTGGCGAGTGTATCCTGTATTTACGGTCTGGGTTCTCCGGATGATTATCAGGACATGATGGTGTCCCTGCGTCCTGGAATGAGTAAGGACAGGGATCAGGTTATTAAAGAACTGATTGATATCCGGTATGACCGGAACGATATGGACCTGGACCGCAGCTGTTTCCGGGTCCGGGGTGATGTGCTTGAGATCTATCCGGCACAGGGTGGAGATTATCTGATCCGGGTAGAGTTTTTCGGAGATGAAATCGATCGTATTACAGAGGTTGAGCCCTTAAGCGGTAAGGTGCATGCATCACTGCAGCATATTACCATCTTTCCGGCATCACACTATGTCGTACCGCAGGAGAAGATTAACAAGGCCTGTGAAGCACTGGAGGAAGAACTGGAAGAGCGGGTGCGCTTTTTCAAGAGCGAGGATAAGCTTCTGGAAGCACAGCGTATTTCCGAGAGGACGAACTTTGATATTGAGATGCTGCGTGAGACAGGCTTCTGTTCGGGAATTGAGAATTATTCACGTCATTTAAACGGTATGCGGGAGGGGGAACCGCCGCACACCCTGCTCGATTATTTTAAGGATGATTTTCTCATCATTATTGATGAGTCCCATATTACGATTCCACAGATCGGAGCGATGTATGTCGGGGACCGTTCGAGGAAGACTACTCTTGTGGATTATGGTTTCCGTCTGCCATCGGCATTGGATAACCGGCCGCTGAGCTTTGGAGAATTTGAGCAGCATATTGATCAGATGCTGTTCGTGTCCGCAACCCCTTCCACGTATGAGGAGGAGCATGAGCTGCTGCGCACAGAGCAGATTATCCGGCCGACGGGACTTCTGGATCCGGAGATTTTCGTCCGTCCGGTGGAAGGACAGATTGATGATCTGATTTCGGAGATCCGGAAGGAAACGGAGAAGCATAATAAGGTTCTGGTAACGACGCTCACGAAGCGGATGGCTGAGGACCTGACCGATTATATGAAGGATGTGGGAATCCGTGTGAAGTACCTGCATTCTGATATTGATACATTGGAACGGGCACAGATCATCCGGGATATGCGTCTTGATGTGTTCGATGTGCTTATCGGTATTAACCTTCTGAGGGAGGGACTGGATATTCCTGAGATCTCCCTTGTTGCAATTCTCGATGCGGATAAGGAGGGCTTTCTGCGTTCGGAGACATCCCTGATCCAGACCGTTGGACGTGCCGCACGTAACGCAGAGGGACATGTTATTATGTATGCCGACAACATGACGGATTCCATGAAGGCGGCAATTGAAGAGACCGGCCGCCGTCGGACAATCCAGCAGAAGTATAACGAAGAGCATCATATTACGCCTCAGACCATTAAAAAAGCAGTCCGTGATCTCATCAGTATCTCCAGGACGATTGCCAAAGAAGAGATCCAGTTCGAGAAGGATCCGGAATCCATGAGTGCGGACGAATTGAAGAAGCTGATTGCCAGGGTGGAGAAGCAGATGCGCAAGGCAGCAGCCGATCTGAATTTCGAGGCGGCAGCCGAGCTTCGTGATAAGATGGTAGAGCTTAAGATGAAGCTGCAGGAGATCGAGAGAGAGATGGAAAAGGAGTAAGAACCATGAGTATCAAGTTATCCGACCAGCATGTGCCGGTTGCCAAGATGCGCCCGCGTGAATACATTAAAATCCGTGGAGCAGCAGAACATAATTTAAAAAATCTCGATGTGGATATCCCGAGAAATGAACTGGTCGTTCTGACAGGACTGTCAGGTTCCGGCAAGTCTTCTCTGGCATTTGATACGATTTATGCAGAGGGACAGAGACGTTACATGGAGTCCCTGTCTTCTTATGCCCGTCAGTTCTTAGGACAGATGGAAAAGCCGAATGTGGAGAAGATTGAGGGGCTGTCCCCCGCCATTTCCATTGACCAGAAATCAACGAACCGCAACCCGAGATCCACCGTTGGAACCGTAACGGAGATCTATGACTATTTCCGTCTGTTATATGCCAGAATCGGTATTCCGCATTGTCCGAACTGTGGAAAAGAAATCCGTAAGCAGACCGTGGATCAGATGGTGGATCAGATTATGGAGCTTCCGGAGGGAACGAAGATCCAGCTTCTGGCACCGGTAGTACGTGGACGGAAAGGTGAGCATGTGAAGGTCTTTGAGCGTGCGAAACGAAGCGGTTATGTGCGTGTCCGTGTAGATGGCAATATGTATGAGCTGTCAGAGGATATTTCTCTGGACAAGAACATCAAGCATAATATTGAAATTGTGGTGGATCGTCTGGTGATCAAACCGGAGATTGAACGCAGACTTACCGATTCCATTGAAAATGTCCTGGCATTGGCCGAGGGACTTCTAATGGTAGATGTGATTGGCGGGGAAACCATCAATTTCAGCCAGAGCTTTTCCTGCCCGGATTGTGGAATCAGTATTTCGGAGATTGAGCCGAGAAGCTTTTCCTTTAATAATCCGTTCGGTGCCTGTCCGGTCTGTTTTGGTCTTGGATATAAGATGGAGTTTGATCCGGAGCTGATGATTCCGGATAAGAAGCTCAGTATTAACGAAGGTGCCATCCAGGTCATGGGCTGGCAGTCAAGTAAGGATGAGGGAAGCTTTACCAATGCGGTTCTGCGTGCTCTTTCGAAGGAATATCAGTTCAGCCTGGATACCCCTATTGAGAAGCTGCCTAAGGATGTTTATGACATGCTGATTTACGGAACGAACGGCAGGGAAGTGAAGGTACATTACAAGGGACAGCGTGGAGAAGGAATTTATCCGATTGCCTTTGAAGGAATTATCAAGAATACTGAGAAACGGTACCGTGAAACCGGTTCGGATATTATGAAGCAGGAATATGAAACCTTTATGCGCATTACTCCGTGTAAGGAATGTAACGGAATGCGTCTTAAGAAGGAGTCCTTAAGCGTGACCGTTTGTGGTAAGAACATTTATGAGATTACCTCTATGCCAATCTGTGACCTGAATGAATTCTTACAGAATATGGAGCTTACCGCACAGCAGCAGATCATTGGAAAGCAGGTATTGAAGGAGATCAGGGCCAGGGTCGGATTCCTTGTGGATGTCGGTCTGGATTATCTGTCGCTTTCGAGGGCAACGGGAACCTTGTCCGGCGGGGAAGCACAGCGTATCCGTCTGGCAACGCAGATTGGTTCCGGACTTGTGGGCGTGTGCTATATTCTTGATGAGCCGAGCATTGGCCTTCATCAGAAGGATAATGATAAGCTGTTAAATACGTTGAAAAATTTAAGAGATCTTGGCAATACGCTGATTGTGGTAGAACATGATGAGGATACCATGCTGGAGGCCGACGACATTGTGGATATCGGCCCCGGCGCCGGCTCCCATGGTGGAGAAGTGGTGGCTCATGGAACGGCAGAAGAGATCATGAAGATCGAAGGTTCACTGACCGGTCAGTATTTAAGCGGCAGAATGCAGATTCCGGTTCCACAGACGCGCCGTAAGCCGAAGGACTGGCTTAAGATTACAGGTGCCCAGGAAAACAACTTAAAGAATATTGATGTGAAGATCCCGCTGGGCGTATTTACCTGTGTTACAGGTGTATCCGGATCCGGTAAGAGCTCTCTGATAAATGAGATTCTGTATAAGACACTGGCAAGAGAACTGAACCGTGCGAGAACCATTCCGGGTAGGCACAGGAATATTACAGGAATTAAGAAGCTGGATAAGGTAATTGACATTGACCAGTCACCGATCGGACGTACCCCTCGTTCCAATCCGGCCACCTATACCGGAGTTTTCGATCAGATCCGTGATCTGTTTGCAGGAACGCCGGATGCCAAGGCCCGCGGTTACAAGAAGGGGCGTTTCAGCTTTAATGTCAAGGGAGGCCGCTGCGAGAACTGTGGCGGTGACGGTATTATCAAGATTGAAATGCATTTTCTTCCGGATGTGTATGTGCCGTGTGAGGTCTGCGGCGGTAAACGGTATAACCGTGAAACTCTGGAAGTGAAATATAAAGGAAAGAATATCTATGATATTCTGGATATGACGGTGGAAGAGGCTGTGCCGTTCTTTGAAAATGTGCCGTCGATCCGCAACAAGATTGAGACTCTGAATGATGTTGGACTTTCCTACATCAAACTGGGACAGCCTTCTACAACATTATCCGGAGGAGAAGCGCAGAGGATCAAACTGGCGACAGAACTGAGCCGGAGAAGTACCGGAAATACCATTTATATTCTGGATGAGCCGACAACCGGACTTCATTTTGCAGATGTACACAAGCTGGTAGAAATCCTGCAGCGTCTGACCGATAACGGAAATACCGTTGTTGTAATTGAGCATAACCTGGATGTCATTAAGACAGCAGACTATATTATTGACATGGGACCGGATGGTGGTGACCGTGGCGGAACAGTTGTGACATGCGGTACGCCGGAGGAGGTAGCAGAGCATCCGACGTCCTATACCGGAAAATATGTGAAGAAAATGCTGGAGAGATATAAAGAAAATGTGGAGAAATACCGAAATAATTAAAAATTTATGAAATCCCTTTGAAAATATTATGGTATGGGTTATAATATTCATTAATTATGCTGTGAGAATAGAAAGGGGTACATGAAAATGCAGTACACAGATATCGGTATTGATTTAGGAACAGCAAGTATTCTTGTTTACATCAGAGGAAGAGGAGTCGTCCTTAAGGAGCCCTCTGTTGTGGCTTTTGATAGAGATACAGATAAGATTATGGCAATTGGTGAGGATGCCAGACTGATGCTTGGAAGAACACCGGGCAATATCATTGCCGTGCGCCCTCTGCGTCAGGGTGTTATTTCCGATTACCGCGTCACAGAACAGATGATGAAATATTTCATTCAGAAGGCAATGGGACGGAAGGCATTCCGGAAGCCTCGTATTGCGGTCTGTGTACCGAGCGGAGTTACCCAGGTAGAGAGGAAGGCTGTTGAGGATGCGACTCTGCAGGCCGGTGCACGTGAAGTATCCATTATCGAAGAGCCGATTGCAGCAGCGATTGGTGCAGGAATTGATATTTCCAAGCCCTGTGGAAACATGATTGTGGATATTGGCGGTGGTACTTCCGATATCGCAGTTATTTCTCTGGGGGGTACGGTTGTCAGTGCCTCCATTAAGATCGCCGGTGATGATTTCGATGAGGCGCTTGTCCGCTATATGCGTAAGAAACATAATCTTCTGATTGGTGAAAGAACCGCAGAGGACATTAAGATTAAGATTGGTTCCGCTTATAAGCGTGCGGAAGTAGACTACATGGATGTCCGTGGACGTAATCTGGTAACCGGTCTGCCGAAGACCATTACCGTTTCTTCCGAGGAAACCGAAGAAGCGCTTCGTGAGGCAACTTCACAGATTATTGAAACGATCCACAGTGTTTTAGAGAAGACTCCTCCGGAACTGGCAGCCGATATTGCAGACCGCGGTATCGTTCTTACCGGTGGCGGTTCCCTGCTCCGTGGTCTTGAAGACCTCATTGCAGAGAAGACCGGAATCAATACGATGACCGCAGAGGATCCGATGACTGCAGTGGCAATCGGAACCGGTAAGTATGTGGAATTTTTAGCAGGCTATAAAGAAGATTAAAGATAACTGTGAGGTACGGAACAGTTATGATTAAAGGAGAACAGGATGGTTAAAGGATTGTATACCGCCTATACTGGCATGATCAATCAGGAACATAGAATGGATGTGCTGACCAACAATCTGGCCAATGCGGATACCAACGGATATAAGAAGGAAGGTGCTACGGCACAGTCTTTCGATTCGATCCTTGCGTACAAGATCAAGGATAATTCTGAAGGATACCGTTTGGCGAAGAGAACCGGTGTGCATAACCCGGGTGTGAAGATTGGTGAAGGCTATACAGATTTTTCCCAGGGACCTTTGAAGACAACAGAGAATCCTTACGACCTGGCATTAACCGATAAGGGATTCTTTGCAGTGGAATTTACCGATAAGCAGGGGGAAACCTCTGTGAAATATACCAGAGATGGGAACTTTACCTTGAATGAATCCGGAGAACTGGTGACACAGGATGGAGACCGTGTTCTTGGAACGAATGGACAGCCGGTGAAGATTGATCCGCTGAAGGACACCCAGATCAATGTACAGGGACAGATCATTCAGGATGGTAAAGTCGCAGCCACGATTCAGGTTACGGATTTTGAGGATTATAATTATCTGAAGCGTTATGGCGAGAACTATTTTGAACCGATTGACGGTGCAACCGAAAAGGATACCACAGCGAAGGTGTATGCCGGATATCTGGAGACCTCGAATATTTCTGTAGTGACAGAAATGGTAAATATGATTACGGTTTCCAGAGCATATGAGACGAATCAGAAGGTCATAACTACATATGACGGAACGCTCGATATTGCAGCCAACCAGCTTGGCAAAGTATAGGAGGTAGCAGGACATGGTTAGAAGTTTATGGACAGCAGCAACAGGTATGAATGCACAGCAGACGAATGTGGATACCATTGCCAACAATCTTGCAAATGTAAATACAATGGGATATAAGACACAGGCTGCACAGTTCAAGTCTCTGTTATATCAGACACTTCAGACAGCAACCACCACGGCGAACGGAGATCCGAAGCCGACCAGCTCCCAGGTAGGACTTGGTGTGCGGAATTCCTCGATCAATTCCATTTTTACACAGGGAAGCCTACTGGATTCTGCCAGTGATACCTCTTTTGCAATCCAAGGAGAGGGCTTCTTTGCAATCCGTGGAGAAGATGGAAATACTTACTATACCAGAAACGGTGACTTTACCTGGGCAACGAACGGAGCTAACGGCATGATGCTGACAACGACAGACGGACTTCCGGTTCTGGATTCTTCAGGAAAAGCCATTACCCTGAACAACAGTTATGTAACAAGCAGAATTACCATTACCGGAGACGGAAGAATCTGTTATCCGGATGCTAATAATAATCCGCAGCCAATCGGCATGCAGATTGGTATGTTTCAGTTTAACAATCCCGGTGGTCTGGAGCGGCAGGGTGACAGCCTGTGGGCAGTGACCGGAGCCAGTGGCCAGGCACTGAACGAGTCAACTAACAATTCCGTTAAGAAGAGCAAGATGGTGCAGGGGTATCTTGAAGGTTCCAATGTGCAGGTTGCCACCGAAATGGTCAACTTAATTGTGGCACAGCGTGCTTATGAAATGAATTCCAAGGCAATTACAACAACCGATGAGATGATGCAGACAGCCAACAATCTTAAGAGATAATCTTTAGAACACAGTGTGGATGCGGGATCGGAGGATGAAGATGGAGATTAGTGGAATTGGATCTTCTGCGTATGCAGATTATCTGCAGGAACAGAACATATCAGAGACAAAATTAAAGGATCAGATTAACAATACCGATTATGCGACAGCGACGGAGGATGAGCTTTTAGATGCATGTAAACAGTTCGAGGCATACTTCCTTGAACAGGTATTTAAGGAAATGCAGAAGACGGTAGACTGTGTTAAGGATGAGTCATCAGGCACCGATAACAATCTGGTAAGTTATTTTAAGGATGAGACGATCCAAAAGCTTGCAGAGACATCTACCGAGACGCAGGGTCTGGGACTTGCGCAGACTCTGTATGAGCAGATGAAACGTAATTACGGAATTGACTGACAATATTTCATAATGGAGAAGAAAAACTGGCTGCTTACGTGAGTTTTCCACGAAGCAGCCAGTATTAAGTTTGAGGGACAGATATTTGGAAACGATTAAGGGATATGTGGATCATATCATTTATCAGAATAAGGACAATGGCTATGCGGTACTGTCCATGAATGTGGATGATGAGGAAGAAATTTGCGTAGGGATCTTTCGGGGTGTAGATAACGGAGAGAATCTGGAGATTACCGGTGAATATGTGGAGCATCCAAGCTATGGCTTTCAGTTCAAGGCAAATAGCTTCAAAGTTGTGGAGCCGGATGATCTGCTCAGCATGGAACGTTATCTGGGATCCGGTGCCATCAAAGGTGTCGGTGAGGCGCTGGCGAAGCGTATTGTGAAGAGGTTTGGCAAGGATACCTTCCGTGTTATTGAAGAAGAGCCGGAGCGTCTGGTTGAAGTCAAAGGAATCAGTGAGAAAAAGGCCCGTGAGATCTCAGAACAGGTATCAGAAAAAAGAGATATGCGAAAAGCGATGATCTTTTTGCAGCAATATGGTATTTCCAATACACTTGGAGCCAAGATTTATAAGCAGTACGGAGCAAGACTGTACGCTGTGATTCAGGACAATCCATATCAGATGGCAGACGATATAAATGGCGTCGGATTTCAAATCGCGGATGAAATAGCCTCAAAAGTCGGGATCCATACGGATTCAGATTTCCGGGTCCGCAGCGGGAT
>ERZ779880.1199-NODE-1199-length-24981-cov-3.199270_pt1 | contig 24981 bp, 26 predicted proteins | sample MGYA00511555_ERZ779880 | MGnify/ENA primary metagenome ERZ779880 (study PRJEB29588, sample SAMEA2145815) | human gut metagenome | biome: human gut; feature: human-associated habitat; material: faeces | place: Denmark | collected 2008/2010 ...
ATTTTAACTTGTACTAAATCTTGACATAGGACCATATCAGACCAAAATGAAATGCGGAGCAGACTTTACGGAAAAGTTGAATAGGCTATTGCTGGCAAAGTGATAAGCTGGACCCTGGACCGGGGCAGGAGAAAATACATGATGAAAAATAGAAAATTGAAAGTATATGAAACGGAATACCAGATTAATAATCCGGATGGTTTTGGGTATTGTAGGAAAAAAAGTGTTTCTATCCCGCAGATTCGATTGCAAGGAAAATGGTTACAGGAATGCGGCTTTGAACCAGGAAGTCAAGTGCAGATTCAATGCGAACGTGGTAAACTGGTAATAACTAAAGAATCGTAGTCAGGAGGGCTGCATAGTGGAGAATCAACTGGGAAAAAATATAAGACATCTTCGAGAAGTAAATGGGGAAACATTAGAAGAGCTGGGGAGTAAAGTATTTTTGAGTAAAACGACTATCAGCGGATATGAGGCAGGAAGAAGAAAACCTGATTTTGATAAACTGGTTGTTATAGCAAAGCACTTTGGGAAGACTGTTGATGAACTTTTACATACGGACTTAACAGGGATACAAGCAAGTGACATCAATGATAAATCTGTTTCAGATATCATAAAAATCTACAGAAAAATATTTCCATTATTCTCATCGGAGGAGACCATGAGAAATAGCAGATTCAGGAGTGCATATCGTCTTTGTGAGAAGGTTCTGGAAGCCTCTGCCAAAGGTGAAAATTTGAGGGGACATATTGTGGTTGATATTTGGGATTGCTTTTTGCATGCAGTAGATGAAACAGAAGCACCGGAAGCTGTAGCCAATCTCGTGTGGTCTATATTTCTCTGGTGGTCACAGATCAACGATATACAGAAAATGTTAGCTTTGCAGAATAAGCTGCAGTCCAATCGGATTGATATGAAAGGGGTCATACAGGAATGTCAGGAGACTCAGAGAACTGCTGAAGTGAGTGAGAAGAAACAAGCCTTTCTTCAGGATTTTAAAGAAATGATTACGGAGGCAATAAAGGCGTTAAAATCGGACACAGAATGGGCAGAGCTGGGGGATTATTATTTGGCTCTCACATTTCTTTTCGACATGGTTGATACTGAGTTATCCTCAGAATTCAACATAACAATTGGGAACCAAATGCTGGTAGCATATGCAGAATTGGGAAATACATATGCACTTCAGTTTCTGGCTACAGTATTTGAACTTTGAGCGTAGGCACGCGAAGCGCGAATTCCAAAGGTTCCGAAATGCGTTATGGTTTAGAGAGAAAACATAAGGAGGATAGGACCATGGATGAAGCTAAAAAAATGGAAACGAGAGAAGAAGCTCCAAAAGAGCAAAAAGCACTTATTCGTTGGATCAAGGAGCATAAAAAAGAAATTGCTATTGCGGGAGTAAGTATCACTGCATTGGTGGGACTCGTTTTAGGAATCAAAAATAAAGAGGCAATGGAAGTTTTCTGGAATGCACTAAAGAATAATGATCCGAAAATACCGATAAAGACCGAGGCTCCAAGAATCACAGAACAGGTAAGAAATATTGAAAGTGTTGTGATTCCGATGCACAGAGAATATAAAGAGCCTTTTGATGTGAGTTTCCATATTCGAAATCTTCATGAGGGGTGGAAATCTTCACCAGAAAAACTGGCAAAGGCAGCAGCCTACGGAATTGAACTTTTGCCAGGGCAAACTCTGGTTGAGGGTTACACAAAAGGCGAGGTCGCATAAAATGAGGCTGCAATTGGAGCAGCCTCATACAAATAGGTTCATTTATTATCAGATAAGAGTAACAGCATTCGATCCAAAATAGAAAGTATCTCTCCGGCTTCATGGCGTTTTGCAAAGGTTCCATTATTGAAATGATCTTCTCGGAGAACCGTAGAAAAGAGAGCGCAGCAGAGATCGTAGTCAGCTCCTGGTAAACGTTTCAGTTCCTCATCATAGTTTACAGGCTCGGTGATGAGATAGTCACCGTAGTTGTATTTCATATTCCCGATTTTCTCCAATGCCTCACGGCAATTATCTAAAGAGATAGAATTTGAATCCCGGAGGTTTTGGAGAAATCTATATTTTTCTGAGTTTGTCATGATTTCCCTTTCTTGTCAGTGTGCATTGTATAGTAGACATTATAGCACAGAATAATTGAAAAAAGTAAAGTAACCAATCTGTAGTCGCTCTTTTTGGTAGGTATGGTGAATTGCTATATCACGGTGTTTTGGTATAGTCATATAATTGAAAAGAAACCTCAGAAGGGAGAATGAAAATGCGAAAAAAGCTAGATATTATATGGGAGAAAAGTACACTATGGGAATCCGTGGAAAAGTGGGTGGTTAAGTATCTGAAAGAGAATCACGCTGAATATCAGGAAATGCGGATGCAATCAATGCATCTGGTGGAAGATACTCCGGCATTGTGGAAGCTGATGAATGATTCTGATGGCGTAACTTTGGATTCGGAGGATCATGAGACTCTACGCAAATATTTTGAAATTGAAAACGGTAGGCAGACATTTGAACTTGAATACTATTTTTTCGCGGGACAGATGATGGCATTTTCTTATGGAAACATGTTGGTACAGTTAAAAAAAGAGTTGTTGGGAGAGAAGTCAGAAACTTCCTCACATTTAATCGAGTTGATTATGGGTATTCGTTCCGATGCACTAGAAAAACAGCTACAAGAAGAAAGTGAGGAATACCAGGAATGTATTAGGGAGGAAGCGGAAAGCAAAGCAGAACTAAAAAAATTGAATTTATCATCAAAGGAGTGTAAATTGGTTGATCGTTATGTGACGGCAGTCAATAATCGCTGGCTGTGTTGTGGAGATTATCTTTATTAGGCTGGTATGAAAGACGTATTGTTGCTTTTGGAAAATAAGTGAAGGCACATAATGTTTGAAGCAGTTTAGTAATAAGGAATGGTAATAGACAAGAGCAATCTATCGAAAGACGGATACTATCTTGTCTATTTTTATCCTTATAAAAAAATTAACCAAAAAAGGTTGACAAAATTAAAAATTGGAATATAATAAAATTAACCTGATCAGGTTAAGGAGGAAATGCTATGACAACGAGCTTAGGAAGGTTCTTGAGAGAACTTAGGTTGGATCATGGAGAAAAATTAAAAACGATGGCAGAAAGACTGGGAGTTTCATCAGCTTTTTTGTCTGCCGTAGAAAATGGCAAAAAGAAAATGCCGGATGGATGGAATGAAAAACTGGCTGGTTTGTATAATCTTTCTGAAGTACAGAAAGAAGAGTTACAAGTAGCTGTTATTGAATCTGGAGAAACTGTAGAGTTAAATATTAAAAATGCATCAATGGGAAATCGTGAGCTTGCTATTTCCTTTGCGAGACATTTTGATACTCTGGATGAAGAAACAAGCCGGAAAATTTTTGATATCCTGAAGCGGAAGGGCAAGGAGGAGTAGTTTGACGGAATATATTGTTGAACCAAAATCCAGACTTCAGCTTAGGGAACTTGCAAGAATGCTGAGAAGGCATCTGAAACTGGAAAATGAGAAGTATTTTCCAATTACAGAATTACTGGACGTACTGGCAGAAGTCTTTGATAATTTTAGCTATGAGGTTGTCGAAGATAGTGAGTTACCAATTGGCACTCATGCAGATACGGATGTGCGAACAGGACATATCCGTATCAAGGAAAGCGTGTATGATGGAGCTTGCGATGGTGTCGGAAGAGACAGAATGACAATTGCACATGAACTCGGACATTTCTTTACATTATGTTTTTGTGGCTTCAAGCTGGAAAGAAATTTCTCACGAAGAGAGGTAGAAGCCTTCCGTGATCCTGAGTGGCAGGCGAAATGCTTTGCAGGAGAGTTACTGGTGGCAGAACATCTTATGAAAGGATGTTCTATAGAAGAAATTGTTTCGGAATGTGGTGTGTCTTATGATGCGGCACGCTGCCAATATAAACACATCAATCGATAGGGGGAATGCCTAATGAATGTAGTAATTCAAAATAAGAAAAAATCCCTATAACTTGTTGGCGCAAGCTATAGAGATTAATTTCCGAATATTGCTATTCGTATCTAGTCAATACATTATAGCAAGTAGCGGAACAAAGTTCAATAGAAAACGGTAAATTCATAAAAACAAAGTGGGGATTTTATGCCGTTTTCTCAAGATCCCCGGAAAGGCTATAATGTATTTATGGCAAAAGAAAATATTAATAGAAGCGGATGTAAAGATGTTTTTCATGCGTTTCTGGTAAAGAATGCCAGCTATGATGGCAATTTGGAAATGCCTTGTATTAAGGCGGAAGATGCTGTTCCTCAAAATGTAATTACTTTCTCAAAAGCAGTACGAAGCAAAGAGTATGATAACTTTGTACATTTCTATGAGGATGATGTAAATTTTGAAAGAATCTGGAATAACCCTAATCGTTATTTGCCGATTCTAAAAAAGTTTGATGGGGTTATCAGTCCTGATTTCAGTTTATACCGTGATATGCCACTTGTTATGCAACAGTGGAACACATATCGTAGTCGAGCAATTGGCCATTGGTTGCAGACAAACGGTATTACGGTTATTCCTAATATCAGATTTGCAGATGAACGATCATTTGCATTTTGCTGCGACGGAATCAGCAGGGGAAGTACAATTGCTGTTGGCTCACATGGATGTATAAAAGGGCGTGTAGATAGAATGTATTTTAAACAGGGAATGGAATACATTGTTCGTAAACTAGAACCCCATCGAATTATTGTCTATGGAAAAGCACCTGATGATATATTTGGTACTTATCAAAATGCTGGTATAGTTATTTGCCAGTATGATAGCGATTACGCTATTAGCCGAAAGGCGGTGAGTGCCTAATGGGTGCAGGATATCATGGTGGATTTGGCAGTACAAACGGAGCTAAGAAACAAGGTGGTACAGGAACGCAGGCACAGCGGCCGAAAACAGTAATATTGTTATTGGACTATTTACAAGGACCGATTTGGAAAAGTGATAGTAGAACTGGAAAGCCACTGACAGGAATTAATATCATAGATAATGATGTAGAATTGCCAAGTTTAAATTTTGAATGCTGCCAGTTATATAGTAGCTGTTATCATATTGATTCTCAGGGTCATGAGAATAGAATTGACAGGGAAAAGCTACGGAATAATAAAAATCAGATTTTATATTTGCTCGATGCGGTAAAAAAGAGACTCGAATCTATCAATGATGGAAGTTATGTTGTAAAAGATTTAGCATCGGAGAAAATAAGAAATATATGATAAGGAAATAACCTCTTGCGTATGAACGAGAGAGGTTATTTCCATCCTTACAGTTCTGTTGAAACTGTAGAGGTATTTTTTGTAAACATTTCTATCTGTGTTCCAGAAGGATCTGACTTGGTATAATTATCAGTTTCAAAGAGGATACTTCGTATGAATAGGATCTTGTTAGAACAGGAAATAGATTACTTATAAAAAGATATGTTTAGGTAAGAATTGTGAAACTAAGAATGTGCTTAATTGCAAACCTAAATCTAACTTGATAATAATTCTGGGATATGCTATAATTCACCCAGAATTATAGAGAGGTGACATATGAAACAACAGGATAAATCAGTGTTTGATGAATATAAAAATTATTTAGAAGAAAAGGATATTGATATAGGAAAAAACACTGAAGAAAAAGCGCTACAATTTGAATCTGAAGAAATGGTTTTGGAGGAGTTTAAAAATACAGATTGGTCTTTCGCAGGTGATGATACAACATACCTATCACATGATATTCATCCATATCCTGCAAAATTTCCACCGCAGCTTCCAGCGCAAATTATTAAAATGTTAAGCTCTAGTGGTGAAAAAGTGTGGGATCCATTTGGGGGAAGTGGCACAACCGCATTAGAAGCGTTATTAAATGATCGAAACTGTATTAGTACAGATATTAACCCCATCGGGAGTATTATCGGAAAAGCTAAGACTACGGCGTTGTGTTCAAAAGATGAGATAGAACTAAATAAACTTATAGAAAGACTGGAATATTATATAAATAATGCAATTTGTTTAGGTGATTTTTTTGAAGAACATAAAAATGATCTCGAAAGAGAAATACCGAATATTCCTAATATTGAAAAGTGGTTTGAGCCTACCGTTATTTGTGAATTGGCATTTCTAAAATATTTAATTAAACAAGATCTTCAATCGGAGCCTGCAATTGTTGTGGCTAAGGCCTCTCTTTCAAAAATAATAACACGAGTTTCTAATCAGGAAAATGAAACAACATATCGTGCGGTTAGGAGAGAAGTGAGAATTGGAGAAGTTTTAGAGATATACTTAAAAGATTTAAAAGCTAATTTTCTAAAAATTAAGAAATTAAGTTCTATGATAGGGTATCGCTCATGTGATTTTATTACTACGAATGTTATGCAACCGATTGTTGGAGATGAAAAACCAATTGAAAAAGATGCAATAGACTTGGTTGTGACATCACCTCCATATCCGAACGCTTTTGATTATCATTTATATCATAGATTTCGTATATTTTGGTTGGATGGTGATCCAAGGGAAGTTGGTAAGGTTGAAATTGGTTCCCATTTAAAATATCAGCGTGGAAAGAAAAATTTTGAACAGTTTGAAATAGAGATGAAACCAGTGTTGGAGAACTGCTATAAAGCATTGAAGGCTGGTAGATATGCAGTATTTATTCTTGGTAATGCAGTCTTTGACGGTGTGCAGTATGAAACAGCAGAGCGAATAGGAAAACTTGCAGAAAATGTCGGATTTTCAAAAGTGGGAATTATTGATAGACCATTACCTGAAACAAAAAGATCTGTAAAGAACTGGGCGAGAAGAGCTACGACAGAACAAATTTTGATATTGAGAAAACCTATGAATTGTTCAAAAGTTACTCTTTATCCGGTGAAATATAAATTATGGCCATATGAAAAAATTATAAGCGATATGGAGAGAAAAGCTATTTGTGGAAAAGATGAAGATGAATTTCTAACGGATGGAGCGTTAGATGTAGGAAGATTAAAGAAATTAACTTTTTACAGTTCGTTTCAAGTTAATGATACTACATTTCTGACATGGCAGAATATGTTAGAGAATGGTATGGATTGCGATGCACTCTGGAAAGATCCCAAATATTTAACGCATGGAATACATCCATATAAAGGAAAATTTTATCCACAATTAGTTAGACCGCTATTAAATATTCTTGGAGTAAAAGCAGGAGCAACGGTATTTGATCCGTTTTGTGGAAGCGGAACAGTTGCTTTAGAGTCAATCCTTAACGGTTATAATGCCTACGGATGTGATATTAATCCTACAGCAGTAGATATTGCGGTTGCCAAAAATACTATTTTTATGGTAGGGGCATATGAATTTGATAAACATGTCTCTCTGTTTAAGGAAGATTTAAAGCATTACATTAATGGTAATTATGATGAAGCCTTTGATTCAGAAGCAATTGAAGAAATATATAGTTGGTTTCCGGAACGTGTAATTTCTAAAATAGGATTTATTTTATTAAGAATTGCAGCTGTTCCAGATGAACGAATTAGGAAATTTCTGAAAGTAATTTTAAGCTCAATAATAAGGGATATTTCTCAGCAAGAACCATCAGATTTAAGAATCAGAAGAAGAAAAGAACCTATTGAAGATGCACCTGTTATTGAAATGTTTAATTATAATTTGGATCAACAGTATCAAAATATAATGAGTTTTTACAAAATTAGAAATAGTGCACCTGAACCGCTGGGAAAAGCCCATATTTGGAGAGGAAATTCAACATCGTTGAAAAGTGTCAAGAAATATCTTCAGGAAAACAGTGTGGATATTGTAATTTCAAGTCCACCATACGCTACTGCACTGCCGTATATTGATACTAATAGATTAAATATGTTAGTTCTTGAAGGGTATAATGCGTCACGACGTGTTCCGATAGAGGCTGAAATGACCGGAACAAGAGAGATAAGAAAATCAACTCGTTGTATGTATGAAGAAAAGATTAAAGCTGAGGACTATGGAAGTATTACTTCTAATACAGCACGTCAAATTATTAAAAAAGTATATTTGCAGAATGGTTCTGCGGATGTTGGATTTAGGAAAAAGAATATGGCGGCACTTTTATATATGTATTTTAGGGATATGTCAGATGTGTTAAATACATTAAATCGGATTGTAAAAGACGGGGGACATATTTGCCTTGTAATTGGAGATACAAAAACTACAACAGGTGAAGAGAAAGTTATTATCAGAACAACACAAATGCTTAGAGAAACCGGGAAAAATCTGGGATGGAAATTAGTAGATGATATTCCGGTAAGTGTTACAAAAGAAAAATTTCTTCATATGCATAATTCAATTACAGAAAATAATATTTTGATATTTAAAAAATAATACAAAGAGCCCTTTTGTCTACGTGAACAAAAAGGCTCTTTGCATTTAAAGCCATCCCATTTTTCGAGAAATAGGTTTTCCACCGGAGGGAAGGGATTGATTACAAACAGATAAATAATCGTTGTATATTGCACTTCCAGGAGCATAAAAACTTAATTCATAATCACAGCCAATAATAGTAGAAGTTGTCATTACAAGAATTGGATAATTCGTAGTTATTGCTGCTACATTAAGGGCACTTAGGATGGATGGTGTAATGGTGATACGAATTTCAGATTTTTTCGCATAATAAATAGTATTTAAAGGATAATTAGTTGCTGTATTTACAAGAGCACCTGTGTTGTCGTATACATAAATGTTAACAATAGGGTCAGGTACACGTTGTGGATAAGTAGGATTTCCAGCCTTTTTAGGAACTGTCATTCCGGTAAATGGATAACCAAAAAAAGTAGGGTTTTGATCTACTGCTATTTTACTTAGAAGTATTTCGCCATTATAATGGGGTGTCACTTGGATAACAAGTCCATTTGTAATAACTGGTATTATTGTTGGAGCAATTGGTATAGCAGAATTCGAGGTAATACCAATCGACGAAACAGAAGGATGAGAGCTTCCTTTTTGTGGCGAGGTTAAAATAATACCAGCACTAGAGGCAGCAGAAGCCATGACATTCTTAGGGATGGATCGCGCTGGCTTAACATGAATTCCACTAAATAGAGGCAATGATGAAGCAGCAGTATTAGAACTAGTATTTGCAGGAGTGGAGGAATGTGGAGCTTTTGCCGTTTTTGTTTCATCAAGCAGTAAGCCATGTTCATTTAATGTGTTTAAAAAGGATGGCGTTAATTTTGTGATACAAGATCCAGAAAGTGTAGCGACAGAGTTGTAGCTTTTGAAGAACTTGTCAAATTCGTTTTGATCTGTGGGAAATGTGAAATCTATTATTATGCCGCCCTCAAAGTTGGTCTCTAAACCGCCGGAAGTAAAATTACTTGAACCGTAATATGCAGTAGCTTTAGTCGGACCTGAAAAAATATAAAGTTTAGGATGAAAAGTTGAATAGTTAACATGTAAAATATTAACACAATCAAAGTTGGCCAAGACATATTGTAATGCTTGAAAACTTGTACCTTTATGATCAATACCAATAACAGCTTCAGAGCTTTTTCCCTTGGAATTCCATAGTTGGAGACTTGGATGAAGTTTGTAAAATGGTTTTATTTTTGCAAATGCTACAAGACATCGAAAGTCTTGATAGTCATCATTACAAAAATTGGATTCTAGCCAATCAAGTAGCCTAAAAACACCAGTGGGTTGATCAGTTGGTTGAAGATATGTGTAATATGCCAAAGTGAATCCCTCCCCTAATAAAAATTATATGTTTTCAAAGAGTTCAGATAAAGAGATGTTTAATCCATTTGCGATTTTTTCAATATTTAGTATAGATATATTTCTACGGCCCGCTTCAACTGATGCCAAATATGTTCTGTCCATATTAATAAGCAGAGCAAATTTTTCTTGGCTATATCCAAAATCACTACGTAGATCTTTGATTCTTTTTCCAAGTCTTTTTTTAATATCCAATTTGTCACCTCCAGATTGACTTAATTATATTTTAAGTGTAAGTTGATTTTGAGACAACGGATTATAAGTCACAATATATTCACATAATGAGAAAAGATATTCTTGGCTATGAATAAGTATAATGGTGTATAGGGCTGTTGTGTGATATAATTTTTATAAAAAATGAAAAGTGTGGGAAATAAATATGGCAAAAGAAAAAATAAATGTGCTATATACTGTTGATGATAAAGAATTTCCATCGAAGGATTATATGAATGCACTTGAAAAAATGAAAACGTTATCCAAAGAATATGAGGAGGATGACTAATATGTGTCAGAGATTTGGTATTGACGTAAGCCATTGGCAGGGGGATTTCAACTTTGCCAATGCGAAGAACAACGAGGGTGTAGAGTTTGCCATCATTAAGGCAGGTGGCGGTGATGACGGACTGTACAAAGACAGCAGATTTGAGGACAATTACAGAAAATGTGTGGAGTGTGGACTCCCAAAGGGAGCATACTTCTATGGGAATGCAAAAAGCGTGGCTGATGCAAAGAAAGAGGCAGAGTATTTTATTTCTATCCTTAGTGGCAAGAAATATGAATACCCTGTCTTTTATGATGTTGAGGGTAAAATGATTACAGACAATGACAGAGCAACTCTTACAGAGATTGTGAAGGCATTCTGTGAAATTGTGGAAAGTGCCGGATACTGGGTGGGCATTTATTCTTCTGAGTCATTTTTCAACAGCGAAATGAATGACGGAGAACTCACAAGATACAGCCATTGGGTTGCAAGGTGGGGCAAGAGCAAGCCTGCTCCAAACAGCGGTGCTGAAACGCAGATGTGGCAGTTTGGTGGAGAAACAAATCTTATCCGTAGCAATAAGATCAATGGTCAGACCTGTGACCAGGATTACTGCTATGTAGACTATCCTGCAAAGATTAAGGCGGCAGGGCTGAATGGATATGCTAAGTCAGGAACGTCTGCTCCTGCAAAGAAATCTAATGAGGTAATTGCTGATGAGGTGATTGCAGGCAGATGGGGGAACGGTGCTGACAGAAAAGAAAGACTTGAGGATGCCGGATATGATTATTCTGCTATTCAGGGCATTGTAAATGACAGGCTTGGAGCCCCATCCAAGAAGTCTGTTGATGAGATTGCCAGAGAAGTAATTCATGGTGACTGGGGCAATGGTTCTGATAGAAAGAACCGACTCGCTCAAGCTGGATATGACTATTCGAAAGTTCAGAGCAAGGTAAACGAGATGCTCTCATAATAAGATATCGTAGACGTTTTTTAGGCTGGGTTGGTGTTATACCGACTCAGCCTAAATTTTTTTTGAAAAAATATATGAAATTAGCACTTTCATCAATTTACAATACATACCTGTTGAAAACGATGACCATTCAACGATAAGGAGGGATTGGAATTGACGGATGAAGAGAAAGGTCAGGTTCTTGTCTACAGGGGGCAGGGAATGGGATATAAAAAGATTGCAAGTATCCTTGGAGTTACAGAAAACGCAGTAAAGGGGTTCTGCAAAAGGCAGATATCAGTAGAAGAAAAAGTAGATATTGCTCCAAAATTTGTCTGCCGTTCCTGTGGCAAGGCTGTGGAACAAAACCCCGGAAGAAAAGAGAAGAAGTTCTGCTCGGATAAATGCCGCATGATGTGGTGGAACAGTCACATGGAGCAGGTAAACAGAAAGGCAAACTATGAATTTGTCTGTCCGAATTGTAATAAGCATTTTGTCTGTTATGGCAACAAAAATAGGAAGTATTGTTGCCACGATTGTTATTTAGAAGATAGATATGGGAGGAATTAGAAATGAACAATGTACCTATGAATGAGAAATACACTTTATCAATTAAAGAGGCGGCTGCATACTTCGGTATTGGCATTAAGAAAATGCGTAGACTGGCAGAAGAGCATACCAGTTCATTTGCCGTATTAAGTGGAAACAGATATCTTATAATCCGCACAAAATTTGAAGAGTTTCTGCAGGAAACTTCTACGATATAAATACCTTTCATCTGCCAATAGTAGTTGCTATTTCAGGGCTTTAGAGTGATATATGGACATGGCAAAAGCTAATCAATTTTAAGGAGGTTCACATGAAGAAAGTTTCACCTGGTGATAAGGAACTCATAACTCCTGCAGAAGCTATTGATTTTTATACTCTTAGTTGGAGAAAAGTGGGTGAACTTATGAATAACAAGAACAATTTTACAGTTAAATACTACGATGACCGTAGCTTGATTATAAGACATGAGTTTGAGAAGTATTTGGCTACACATCCAGAATTAAGGAGGATACCACATGGGAAACACAGGAATAAGAAGAGACAAGAAACACAGAGTCCTTCGTAAAGGAGAATCTGTAAGAGCAAATGGTAAATATCAGTTCAAATACCATGTTGATGGTAAGCCGCATTTTGTTTACAGCTGGAGATTAGAACCAACAGATCCGCAACCAGCTGGAAAGGCACCATGCCGTTCCCTTCGAGAGCTTGAAAAGGAGATAGGTAGAGATCTTGATTCACAGCTTGACCCATTGGGGAGAAACATGACTGTAAATGATTTGGTGGAAAGATATTTGAAGACCAGAACTGGAGTCAGACCAAACACGCTCATGAATTATGGCTTTGTAAAGAATATTCTTGCAAAGGAAGAATTTGGTTCAAAGAAAATGTGTCATGTAAAAACATCAGATGCGAAGTTATTCTTGATAAAGATGCAACAGGATGGAAAAGGCTCAAGTACAATCAAGACAGTTCGCGGAGTTCTTTGCCCGGCATTTCAGATGGCGGTTGACGATGATATGATTGTAAAGAATCCGTTTGGATTCCAACTTGCTGGAGTTATTTACAATACGGAGAAAACAAGACAGGCTATAACTAAAGATGAAATGAAAAAATTTCTAAAGTTTGTCCATGATGATAATGTCTATTGCAAATATTATGAAGTCTTTTATATACTTTTTCATACAGGAATGCGTATTTCAGAGTTTTGTGGATTGACTTTAAAGGATGTAGATATGAAAAATAGAACCATCGACATTAATCATCAGTTGCAGAGAACTTCCTGGGGCGAGTACATTATCGAACCTACCAAGACTAATGCCGGAACAAGGAAACTTCCGATGACGGATGATGTTTTCCAAATGTTTCAGGCAATCATTGAAGACAGATCGACAGACCTTCCCGAGATAATGGTTCAGGGTTATGCCGGATTTCTTTTCAGAGATAAGAATGGAATGCCGGAAGTAGTCATGCATTGGGAACACAGATTCAATCACGCAGTCAAGAGATACAATGACATTTTCAAGGTACAGATGCCGAACATCACTCCTCATGTTTGTAGACATACATACTGTAGCAATATGGCGAGAGCAAGAATGAACCCCAAGACCCTGCAGTACCTTATGGGGCATTCGGACATTTCGGTAACAATGAATGTTTACACGCACCTTGGATTTGATGATGCCAAGGATGAAATGATTAGGCTTGAAGAACTTGAGGCAGCCAAGAAGGAAGTCGAAAAGGTAACAGACGAAAAGCCGATAAGCCAGAAGATGTTCAAGGCAATTTAATAAGAAATTAGGACGATGACCTCGGTGGCGATATGCTGCCGGGGTCATTTTTTTTTGTAGAAAAAACACGGGTGTTATGCTATGATAAAATTTAGGGATTTTATATACAAAATGAGAAAGGATGTGGCGTTCTATGGCTTATGAATCTCCACTTACCATAGCTGAAGTAATACAAGATATTTCGGTAAATAAATATGTTCTTCCAGCAATTCAAAGAGAATATGTGTGGGGAACTTCACAGATAGAAAGATTGTTTGACAGTATTATGCAGGATTATCCTATAGGAGCTTTTTTGTTTTGGGAGCTTTCTAATGGGCAGCATAATCTGTATGAGTTTTATAGTTTTCTTCAGAAGTACCACGAAAAGAAGTGCAGACATAATTCGAAGATAGATTTAAAGGGTAGTGAAAATGTGATGGCTGTTTTGGATGGCCAACAAAGACTCACTTCTATTTATGTTGGACTAAAGGGATCCTACTCATATAAGATGCCACATAAACAGTGGAAGAACGATGACGCATTCCCAGAAAGAAAACTTTACTTGAATATTGTTGAGCCAAAGACTGAAAGCAGTGATAAGTTTGAATTCAAGTTCCTTACGGATGATGAGTGCCAAAATGATGGTACACATTACTGGTTCCTTGTAGGAGATATTTTGAATATGAAGGAACTTGGAGATGTTATGAATTATCTTATGCAGAACATAGTCTTTTCAGGAGTTTATTCTCAAGAACAAGGTCAGTTTGCAAATAATACACTATCACAGCTTTTCAAGGTTATTCATACTCAACCAAGCATCAGTTACTATAAGGTAAAATCAGATGAATTGGATAAGGTGTTGAATATATTTATCCGTGTAAATAGCGGTGGTACAGTATTAAGCTATTCTGACTTATTGCTTTCAATTGCAACAGCGCAGTGGGATAATTTGGACGCAAGGGAAGAAATTAATGATTGTGTAGATAATATAAATGCAATTGGTAGTGGCTTCAATGTAAATAAAGACTTTGTGCTTAAGAGTGCTTTAGTGTTAACTGGTTTTTCTGATATAGCATTTAAGGTGGATAATTTCAATAAAGAAAATATGTCCAAGATTGAAAATAACTGGAAGACAATAAAGAAGGCTTTATATCAGGCATTCCAGTTGGTATCTTCATTCGGTTTTAATAGGGATAGCTTGAAAGCGAATAATGCCGTTATTCCGATTGCATATTATCTTATGAAGATTGGAATGCCGGATAACTTTGATACATCCACATCGGCTACAACTAATAGAGAAAAGATTAAGAAGTGGCTTATTATGTCATTGTTAAAGAGAGCATTTAGTGGACAGCCGGATAATGTTCTCCGCCCTATCCGTGCGATTATAGAAGAAAACGGAACTAAAGAATTTCCGATTGATGAGATTATTAGTAAACTCAAAGGTACAAGTAAAACCATCGTATTTACAAATGATGATATTGAGAATTTACTTGAGCATCAGTATGGAAAGGGAGAAACTCTCACAGTACTTATGTTGCTTTACCCTTCTTTGGATTTCAATAATAAATTTCATATTGACCATATGTATCCAAGGAGCGTATTTACAAAGAAGTCTCTTATTAAAAAGGGAGTAGCAGAAGATAAGGTTCAAACATATATTGACCATGTAAATGATTTGAGCAATCTTCAGTTGTTGGCTGCAATACCAAATATTGAAAAGCAGAATCAGGACTTCGCAGATTGGTTTGCTAATACTCATAAAACAGATTCTGATAAAATTCAGTATAGAACTATTCACTACATTCCAGATATGGAATATAGCTATGCTAATTTTGAGTTGTTTTTAAGTGAACGAAGAAAGAATATTAAGGCTCAATTGGAATCAATGCTTTTGTGATTTTACGGGCGAAGGTTTGATGCTTTCGCCTGTTTTATGTAGGGGGTTCGACCCCCCTACGATTCTATCGTTAAAAGGTAGAACCCCCCGAACCCCCATTCTATTAACGATAGGAATTGGGGGTAAATCAGAGTAGTCCGGCTTGTTGTAGTTGACTACTATTTGACTACGAATGACTATTACATTTTGCCTTATTTTGCATAGTGTGTCACATTATGCAGATTTTATGTAGATTTTTGCAAGTACGCAAAAGTCCCCAAAACACGGCGAATCACGGCATTTTAGGAGGTGAAAAATGAAAACGAGAGTACTCTTCATCTGCCACGGCAATATCTGCCGCAGCACAATGGCGCAGTTCGTCCTACAGGACCTTGTAAACCGTGCCGGATACACAGACAATTTTTACATTGACTCCATGGCGACAAGCACAGAGGAGATTGGCAATGGGCCGCACCACGGAACGGTTGCAAAGTTACGACAGGTTGGAGTCCCTGTTTTGGAACATTATGCCAAGCAGGTACGAAAAAGTGATTACCGCAACTTTGATCATATCATCGGAATGGATCAATGGAACTACCGCAATATGATGCGGATTTTTGGGAAGGATCCGGAGCAGAAGGTGTCTCTTTTGTTGGACTTCACAGATCGTCCCGGTGAGATTGCGGACCCATGGTATACGGGCAATTTTGATGAGACCTATCGAGATGTGTTGGATGGGTGTGAAGGATTTTTGGCATATTTGCGGAAGCAGGGAAAGTTATAAGACAGGGAAAGTTATAAGATGGGAAGTATAGAAAAGAGGTAACGATGTTTGAGTTTATATATGGACTTGGCAAAAATAAGGAGTTAGAGACGATCGTGCAGGAGATTGACTCGAATATTGCCAATAATTACAAGGATGCAGCGCAGGAGGCGTTTGTTCTTTTGAAACAGAAGTTTCAAGAGTTGTCGGACAAGGGACGATTAAAGGATAAACAGATTGCAGAGTATCAACACAAAATCGCCGCCTATCAAGAAATTTTGCGCGGGTTTTCGCACAAAGACCAGAAACCATATTGGCATTCCTAAAAATGGTTTCTGGTCCTGGCACACTTTCTAGGATAGCGTGATCCAATTTTAGGAAAATACATTAGAAATTGTCGAAAAATATTTTAATGAATTTGCTGGAATTCCCACATATATAGCATTTTTCTTGCTTTTTGAGAATTTTTATGATACAATTGATAATGCTTGCGTTTGATGAACAGAAATCGATGTTATAAGGGCGCAAGTTTTTTTTTGTCAAAAAGATTCTAGTGTTAAAATCGTTCTATTTGGTCTGGATTTGCCTGACAGGCTTTTTTACGACTTTGACGCTTTGGTCTTAGAATTTAAGGAGGTTTATTTATCATGGAAGAGAACAATTCTTTCAAACCCTACGTAAGTGCAGATAAGGTATTGCCGGAATTTACGCCGTCATCGATCATTATCGGTGTGCTGCTGGCAATTGTCTTTGGAGCGGCCAATGCTTACTTAGGGCTTCGTGTAGGTATGACGGTTTCAGCGTCTATTCCTGCAGCAGTTATTGGCATGGGGGTGTATAAGCTGATCGGACGTTTTTCCACAAAGAAGGACGATACGATCTTGGAAAGCAACATGGTGCAGACGATCGGTTCTGCCGGTGAGTCTTTGGCAGCCGGTGCGATCTTTACGATGCCGGCATTGTTTTTGTGGGCAGCTGAAGGTAAGGCACAGATGCCTGGTATTGTGGAGATTGCTTTAATTGCAATGATCGGCGGTCTGTTAGGCATTTGTTTTATGGTGCCGTTGCGCAAGGCATTGATCGTAAAAGAGCATGGAACCCTTCCGTATCCGGAGGGAACAGCGTGTGCAGAGGTTTTGCTTGCCGGACAGGAAGGCGGCGCTAATGCAGCAGTCGTGTTTATTGGAATGGGTGTTTCTGCTTTGATCAAGTTTATCGTGGACGGTTTCAAGGTTGTTTCTAATGTCGCAACATTGACGATCAATAAGATTCACGGAGAGATCAGTACAGAGGTTTATCCGGCATTGATCAGTGTAGGTTACATTTGTGGCTTTAAGATTGCTTCTTATATGTTTGCGGGTGCCATTCTTGGCTGGCTGGTGTTGATCCCGGCGATCTATTTGTTTGGCGCACATACGGTACTGTACCCTGCAACAGTTTCTATCGCAGAAGTATGGAAAACAGCCGGAGCGTCTGGAATTTGGTCAAATTATATCCGTTATATCGGCGCAGGTGCCGTTGCAGCCGGTGGAATTATCAGTTTGATCAAATCATTGCCATTGATCTGCCGTACCTTTGCCGAAGCGATGAAAGGTATCCTCAATAAAGAAAAAATCGGCAAAGAGGAGCGTACGAACCGTGATCTGAATATTGGTGTAGTACTTGGAATGCTTGCTATTTTGATCATTTTGATCGCAGCACTTCCGGTTATTCCGATTGGTATTTTGGGTGCTGTCATCATTGTTATCTTTGGATTCTTTTTTGCTACGGTTTCCTCTCGTATGGTTGGATTGGTCGGCAGCAGTAACAACCCGGTATCCGGAATGGCGATCGCAACATTGTTGATCACCAGCTTGATCCTTAAAGCAACGGGTAATACCAGTGCCTCAGGAATGATCGCAGCAATTGCGATCGGTTCTGTAATCTGTATCGTTGCAGCAATGGCTGGTGATATGTCACAGGATTTGAAAACAGGATATATTCTTGGTGCAACTCCGGTGAAGCAGCAGTACGGTGAGTTGATCGGTGCGGTTGTTTCAGCAGTAACGATCGGTTTTGTACTTTACTTGTTGAATAGTGCGTGGGGATTTGGTACGGCTGAGCTTGCTGCACCACAGGCAACTTTGATGAAGATGATCGTTGAAGGTGTTATGGGCGGAAATCTTCCTTGGACGCTTGTATTTATCGGTGTGTTTATTGCAATTATGATCGAGTTATTATCTATCCCGGTTCTGCCGTTTGCCATTGGTTTGTATTTACCGATCGAACTTTCTGCTTGCATTATGGTAGGTGGCGTACTTCGTCTGATCTTAGAGAAGGTTTATGACGGCAAAGCGAACAAAGACAAAGTTATCAATAATGGTGTACTTTGCTGCTCCGGTATGATCGCGGGTGAAGGACTGGTTGGTATTTTGCTTGCTGTTCTTGCTGTAGTAACGATTAAGGGTAAGACGGTTGCCAGCTTAGTGGATCTTTCCGGTGTCCTTAATTTGGGACAAGCAGGTGGCCTCGCAGTCATGGCAGTGATCATTTTGGTTGTCCTGAAGTTTACTATCTGGAGTAAAGAAGCAAAGGTAGAAAAATAGTGAAGAAAGACAATAATTTGTTGGATTATGTTCCGCGTATTCCGGAAAAACTGAACTGGACGGAAGACGATGAGCATCGGGTGACGGTGGATGTCGAGAACAAGGGTGTGTTTAACCGCATTGCCCAGAAATGTTTTGGGCGTCCGGTAGTCAGCCACATTGCCTTGGAACAGTTCGGGAGTTTCATTTGGAAACAAATAGATGGTGTGCATACGATTTATGATATTGCTCTGTTAGTGAAGGAGGAGTTCGGCGAGGATGCGGAGCCGTTATATGACAGATTGCTGGCGTATTTCCGTACACTGCAGGGGCATGGATTTGTGACATTGACACCATCAGACAAAGATACGAAAAGGGAAGCATCGAAATAGATGCTTCCTTTTTTCGTTCCTTAATAGGAAACTGCTGTTGTGTAGCGTGACAAAAGCAAAGTGCTGGCCTTGCGTTTGTTCTTGAAAGAGACCACAAAATATTGTAAAATATAAGTTCAAAGAGATATTTGCGTCGGCGCATGGGACGCAGAAGAATGCCGGGAGAGGTCCGTGCAAGCAAATACTACAAAACACATGATTTCCAGCGCAGAAATGAGGAGATATGAAGGATATTAAGAATACGATTTTGCAGAAATTCAGGGAAGTATATGGCGAAGGAAAGGCACACGCATTTTTTGCACCGGGTCGTGTAAATTTGATCGGTGAACATACAGATTATAACGGTGGCCATGTATTTCCGTGCGCATTGACGATAGGTACTTATGCTGTGGCTCGCAAGAGAAACGACAGAAAGTTACGCTTTTTCTCGATGAATTTTGAGCATCTTGGTATCATTACTTCCAGTCTGGACGATCTGAAACCATGCAGGGAAGCCGGATGGACGAATTATCCGAAGGGAATCTTTTGGGCGTTAGGACAGAGGGGCTATGAGATCAATGAGGGTATTGACCTTCTGTTGTTTGGTAATATCCCGAACGGTTCGGGATTGTCTTCTTCTGCATCTGTAGAGGTGGTTACCGGCTATATTTTGAGCGAATTGTTTGGACTTGGTATTTCAAATCAGGATTTGGCGCTGATCGGCCAGTTTTCGGAGAATAAATTCAACGGTGTGAATTGTGGGATCATGGATCAGTTTGCGATCGCAATGGGCAAAAAGGATCATGCGATCTTTTTGGATACGGCAGATCTTTCTTATGAATATGCTCCGGTTCAACTGGACGGTGCGAAGATTGTGATCGCATGCAGTAATAAAAAGCGTGGACTGGGTGATTCGAAGTACAATGAACGCCGTGAGGAGTGTGAGACGGCACTGGCAGAGATTCAAAAGGAGATGCCGATCCAGACGCTCGGCGATCTGACGGAGGAGCAGTTTGAACAGGTGAAGTCAGCGATCAAGGATGATGTCAGACGCAAGAGAGCAAAGCATGCTGTTTATGAGAATCAGCGTACGATCAAGGCAGTGAAAGCGTTGCAGGAAAATAACATTGAACTGTTCGGACAATTGATGAACGCTTCTCACGTATCTTTGCGTGATGATTATGAGGTGACAGGAAAAGAGTTAGATACGCTTGTGGAACAGGCTTGGAAAGTAGATGGTGTCATCGGTTCTCGTATGACCGGAGCAGGTTTTGGCGGATGTACGGTGAGTATTGTGAAAGATGAGGCGGTTGATGCATTTATTGAACAGGTAGGCAAGGCGTATAAGGATAAGATCGGATATGCAGCAGATTTTTATGTCGTTGAGATTGGATCCGGTCCATGTCATTTATAGGATGAGACTTTCAAAAAGAAACTCTGGTGCAGAAAGGGAGGGATACGAATGAGCGATATTAAGACAGCAAAGACAACGGAGCAGATGGGTTTAGATGAACAGGACTTAAGACGCTTACTTAATATGTCCGAATGTGCGATGTTTGTGGCAAAGCCGGGATCGCAGATTGAGCTTATGTATGCGAATGAACGCTTTTATTCATTAATGCAGTGCACAAGAGAAGAGTTTTCAGAAATATATCATGGAAGTGTTATGGAAATGATCCTTCCGGAAGACCGTCAAAAGATACGAAATTTGATCGCCAGACAGACGGCTGTGGGGGGCAAGATTCAGTTAGAACACCGTGCGCGGCGCAAAGATGGAGCAGTGATATGGGTGTCTGTTTCAGCGCATTCGGCAGATATGAAAGGGCAGAGGGTCTATTTTGCCTCATGTTTGGACATCACACAGTCGAGACGCAATCTGTTAGAAGCGTATGAGGCAAAACGAGATGCAGAGCTGATCTCCAATAGTATTCCGGGTGGTGTGATCAAGCTGCGCATGACAGATTTTAAGCTGTTATATGCAAATGATGGATTTTATCGACTGGCTGGATATTCCAAGGAAGAATATCAGATTAATTTTGGAGACTATTGTGACCGTGTGTTGCATCCTGCAGATGCGGAAATGGTCAAAAGACAGGTCAAGGCTTCTGTAGAAAATCGTGGTTTGGTCGGTTTTGAGTATCGGATCATCTCCAAAGCAGGAGATGTCTGCTGGTCTTATGTCAATGGATGTCGTATTGATGATGATAACGGAGAACCGGTATATCTATGTATCATTATGGATATTACGAAGCGCAAACAGTTGGAAAAGCAGTTTGAGGAAGTTGCTGAGCGTTCGGACATTATTGCAAAATTTATGCGTGAGACGACTTGGACCTATGATATTGCGACGCGTGTACTTAGTCGTGGCGGCAATTTAGATGAAACATATTCTAACGAGAGTATTTTAGAGGGGCAGTTTAACGAAAGTCAGTTAGGAGAATTTTTACACCCGGATGACGTGGAGCGTTTTCGTCAGGCGCTTAAGAGGCGTGAAGAGGAACTGGGCGGTCATCGCGGTGTTTATCGCATGAAGGACAACCATGGAGAATATCGTCATATGGAAGTGGCGAGTGTCTCGGTGGGAGATGGTGTGAGTGATAAGCCGGTGAAAGTATATGGAATCACTCGTGTGCTTGATAATGCACTGGCAGATTCTGCGGAAGCAGAGATCGCGGCAGCATCGAACAACACGAAACTCAGTACGAAATTAATGCGGATCGCTAAGTCTAGTCAGGCAAAGTTTGAAGATACTTTGACGGGAATGATTCCGTATGCAAAGTTTTTGGACAAGGCAAGAGAAATGTTGGCAGAACGAACGGATGACAAGCGCTATGCGTTGATGTGCGCTGATATTGATGAATTTCGCAAGTTTAGTCATCATTATGGCTTTTCCATTAGTAATGAAATCCTGTTGAAATTTTCCAGGGTGCTTCAAAAGTTTGTGGAGCGAGGTGGCCTGTGCGCCAGAGTAGACGGAGATTATTTTGTTGCTATTTTCCCGTACAAGGATCATAAGACCCTGCTAAAAAAATTGTCTCGAATGATGCACTATCAGGATGAGATTACGAATGGGGAGAACCAGATCGGTTTTGATACAACGAATGGCTTGTATCTGGTTGAGCCGACGGATAATGAGCTTGGTGATATGTTGGAGAAAGCGGATCTTGCACGAAGAAGTATCAAAGGGATCAAGGGTAACCATTATGCGATTTATACCGATGATCTTCAGCAAGAACGTTTCCGAGAGGAACGGATCATTCAGGAAATACTCGATGCTATGGAAAAGCAGACAGTTGAAATATGCTATTTGCCGCGTATTCAGGGAGATAAAGAGAACGTTGTAGGCTGTACGGCGGTTGCACGGATTCAGATGCAGGATGGACAGTATTTAGAAACGGATGGCATTTTGCATTATATCGAACGTGGAGGAAGGTTGGATAAATTTTCTTATTTCCTGTTGAATCAGGTGTGCTGCAGCTTCGGCGCCAGAAAGGCAAAGGGGTTGAAAACGGTTCCGCTTGCTATTCAAATGACGGCAAGTCAGTTGTCGGCACGAAATGCTTTGTCTATGATCGAAAATATTGTGGAAGTGCAAAATAAGATGGATCCGTCGGATTTGATCATAGAAGTGCACGAACGTTATTTTGCGGATATGACCAGTGCGCTGCAGGTGGCATTGGAGCAGCTTTGCAAGAGAGGATATCAGATCGTGATCAGTCGATTTGCATCTCATCACACGGCATTGCATTCTCTGCGCACGATCCCGGTCAAAGGGATCAAGTTCCATGCAGAGTGTTTTACGGGTGGCAAGAATGGCGAGCGTGAGAAGACGATCCTTAAAAACATTGTTATCATGGCAAAAGAGCTTGGGATGACCGTTTATTGTGGTGGCATCCACACCAAGCTTCAAGAGGAATACGCACGCGAAATTGGCTGCGATATGTTGGAAGGTGAGATCTTCTATGGAGCAATGCGTAATAATGTGTTTGAAAAGTGCTTCCTACAGTAGTAGAAGACACCTGCCGGATGCAGTGGCAGATTAAAAAATGCCTTGCGAGTCTTGACACATCAGTGGAAATGACGGTATATTTTTGGGTGGGCTATATTGAAACGTACTTTCGAAAGTCATCGTTTAGAAGATTCCGAGAGCACATTGTACAGAAATGGAGGAAAGCAGAACAATGAAAGAGCAGTTACGTAAATTTGGAACATTGATCCTGATCTTGGCGTTGTGTTTAACTTCGATAGGAACAACAAAGGTGCAGGCAGCGTCTAAACCATCCAGACCGAGTGTGTCTTTGGTGAAACGGTCTAAGACACAGGCAAAGATTAAGATAAAGAAGAGAGGCAAAGCAACCGGGTATCAGATTGCAGTCAAGACGTCCAAAAAGGCGAGATACCGTATTGTCATGCCGACAAAGAAGCGCACGGTTGTGCTTCGCAAGCTTAAAGCATCGAAAGTGTATTATGTGAAGGTGCGTGCATTCCGTACCAAAGGTTATCGCATCGTGCATGGTAAATTTTCAAAGCCAATCAAGATTGGCAAATACAAAAAGACGGTGAAAAAGCCAAAGGCAACAGCAACGCCGGAGCCGACAGTGACACCGGAAGCGACGCAGATACCGGAGCCGACAGTGACGCCGAGTGAAACACCTTCAGATGCGCCTGCACCGTCATCGACGCCGAGTGAAGCACCTTCAGATGCGCCTGCACCGCCAGCGACGGCAGCACAGTAGGACGGGCAGGACTATAGCAGCTTATTCAAGCAGGCTGTCACATTACACTTATCAACAATATACGCATACGAGCTGTGTGCAGAAATGAGGAAATATGTTAGACATTAAATTTTTAAGAGAAAATCCAGATGTGGTAAAGCAAAACATCAAAAACAAATTCCAGGATGACAAGCTTCCGTTGGTAGATGAGGTCATTGCATTAGATGCTGAGGCGCGCAAGACACAGCAGGAAGCAGATGAGCTTCGTGCCTCCCGCAAAAAGATTTCTAAGGAAATCGGCGCTTTGATGGGACAGGGCAAGAAGGAAGAGGCAGAGGCAAAGAAGCAGGAAGTAAACAAAAATGCAGCTCGTCTTGAGGAGCTTGCAGCAAAGGAGAAAGAACTCCAAGCAAAAGTTCGTGAGATCATGCTTGTCATTCCAAATATTATTGATCCAAGTGTTCCGATTGGTAAAGATGACAGCGAAAATGTTGAGATTAAACGCTATGGTGAGCCGGTAGTGCCGGATTATGAGATTCCGTATCATGCACAGATCATGGAGAGTTTTGATGGATTAGACATTGATGCTGCCGGTAAAGTGGCAGGAAATGGTTTCTATTATCTGATGGGTGACATTGCCAGACTGCATTCTGCTGTACTTGCCTATGCAAGAGATTTCATGATCGATCGTGGTTTCACTTACTGCATTCCGCCATACATGATCCGAAGCAATGTCGTGACCGGTGTTATGAGTTTTGCGGAAATGGATGCGATGATGTACAAGATCGAGGGCGAAGATCTGTTCCTGATCGGTACAAGTGAGCATTCTATGATCGGTAAATTTATTGATACGATCACCGATGAAAAGGATCTGCCAAAGACATTGACCAGTTATTCCCCATGCTTCCGTAAGGAAAAGGGCGCTCACGGCATCGAGGAGCGTGGCGTGTATCGAATCCATCAGTTCGAGAAACAGGAAATGATCGTAGTTTGTAAGCCGGAAGAAAGTCCGGTTTGGTTTGATAAGTTGTGGCAGAATACGGTAGATCTGTTCCGTACGCTGGATATTCCGGTTCGTACGCTGGAATGCTGCTCCGGAGATCTTGCAGATCTGAAAGTAAAATCCATCGACGTTGAGGCTTGGTCTCCACGTCAGAAGAAGTATTTTGAGGTAGGAAGCTGCTC
>ERZ779880.1201-NODE-1201-length-24963-cov-2.451903_pt1 | contig 24963 bp, 23 predicted proteins | sample MGYA00511555_ERZ779880 | MGnify/ENA primary metagenome ERZ779880 (study PRJEB29588, sample SAMEA2145815) | human gut metagenome | biome: human gut; feature: human-associated habitat; material: faeces | place: Denmark | collected 2008/2010 ...
CGTGCCGGTACACGTAGCGCTGCGTCCGGAAAAAATCATGCTTTGCGAAGAGCCGCCCGCCAATGGTTGTAACTTCGCGGTGGGGGAGGTGATACACATTGCCTATCTCGGCGATCTTTCGGTGTATCACGTTCGTCTGAAAAGTGGGCAGATGATTAGCGCCCAGCTACAAAACGCCCATCGTCATCGTAAAGGGTTACCGACCTGGGGCGACGAAGTGCGTTTGTGCTGGGAAGTGGACAGCTGTGTGGTGCTGACGGTTTAAGGAGCAAAGATGAGTACACTTGAACCTGCTGCCCAGTCGAAACCGCCGGGCGGATTTAAGCTGTGGTTGTCGCAGTTGCAAATGAAGCATGGGCGCAAACTGGTCATTGCGTTGCCGTATATCTGGTTGATCTTGCTGTTTCTGCTGCCATTTCTGATTGTCTTTAAAATAAGCCTGGCGGAGATGGCGCGCGCTATTCCACCTTATACCGAACTGATGGAGTGGGCTGACGGGCAACTGTCCATCACCCTTAATTTCGGTAATTTCCTGCAACTGACCGGCGATCCGCTCTATTTCGATGCTTATCTCCAGTCGTTACAGGTGGCGGCGATTTCGACATTTTGCTGTTTACTGATCGGCTATCCGCTGGCGTGGGCGGTGGCGCACAGTAAGCCTTCGACCCGTAATATCTTATTACTACTGGTGATCCTGCCGTCGTGGACCTCGTTTCTGATTCGTGTCTACGCCTGGATGGGAATATTAAAAAACAACGGTGTGCTGAATAATTTTCTGCTGTGGCTGGGGGTTATCGATCAACCGCTGACCATTCTTCATACCAATCTGGCAGTTTATATTGGCATTGTTTACGCCTACGTGCCGTTTATGGTGCTGCCGATTTATACCGCGTTGATTCGTATTGATTATTCGCTGGTGGAAGCAGCGCTGGATCTCGGTGCACGACCGCTGAAAACGTTCTTTACTGTGATCGTGCCGCTGACTAAAGGTGGGATTATTGCCGGATCGATGCTGGTGTTTATCCCGGCTGTGGGCGAGTTTGTGATCCCGGAACTGCTCGGTGGCCCGGACAGCATCATGATCGGGCGCGTGCTATGGCAAGAGTTTTTCAATAACCGCGACTGGCCGGTGGCCTCGGCGGTAGCGATCATCATGTTGCTGCTGCTAATTGTGCCGATAATGTGGTTTCACAAACACCAGCAAAAAAGCGTGGGAGAACACGGATGAATAATTTACCGGTAGTTCGTTCGCCCTGGCGGATTGTGATTTTGCTGTTGGGCTTCACCTTTCTCTACGCGCCAATGCTGATGCTGGTTATCTATTCGTTTAACAGCTCGAAGCTGGTGACGGTGTGGGCCGGCTGGTCAACGCGCTGGTATGGCGAATTATTGCGCGATGACGCGATGATGAGTGCGGTTGGTTTAAGTCTGACAATTGCGGCCTGTGCGGCGACGGCGGCGGCGATCCTCGGAACTATTGCGGCGGTGGTGCTGGTGCGCTTTGGCAGGTTTCGCGGATCAAATGGCTTTGCCTTTATGATCACCGCGCCGCTGGTAATGCCAGATGTCATCACGGGCTTGTCGCTGTTGTTATTATTCGTCGCGCTTGCTCATGCCATTGGCTGGCCTGCGGACCGCGGTATGCTTACCATCTGGCTGGCGCATGTCACTTTCTGTACGGCTTATGTGGCAGTCGTTATTTCGTCGCGTCTTCGGGAACTGGATCGCTCGATAGAAGAAGCAGCGATGGATCTCGGTGCGACGCCGCTGAAAGTGTTTTTCGTCATTACGCTACCGATGATCATGCCCGCGGTCATTTCTGGCTGGTTACTGGCTTTTACTTTGTCGCTTGATGATCTGGTGATCGCCAGCTTTGTATCCGGGCCGGGAGCCACCACGTTACCGATGCTGGTCTTTTCCAGCGTGCGGATGGGGGTGAATCCGGAAATCAACGCCCTAGCAACATTGATCCTCGGCGCGGTCGGAATTGTCGGATTTATCGCCTGGTATCTGATGGCGCGCGCAGAAAAACAGCGGATACGCGACATCCAGCGTGCAAGACGTGGCTGAAGACACTAAAATTTGCCAACCTGGCTACATAATGCCGCGTATGTCGCGGCATTGTTTTCATGGAAGACGAAACGTTGGGATTTTTTAAGAAAACATCTTCATCTCATGCTCGCCTGAATGTGCCTGCGCTGGTGCAGGTGGCGGCGCTCGCCATTATTATGATCCGTGGCCTCGACGTGCTGATGATTTTCAATACGCTGGGCGTGCGCGGTATTGGCGAGTTCATTCATCGCAGCGTACAAACCTGGAGTTTAACGCTGGTCTTTTTAAGCAGTCTGGTGCTGGTTTTCATTGAGATCTGGTGTGCGTTTTCACTGGTGAAAGGGCGTCGCTGGGCGCGCTGGCTGTATCTGCTGACACAAATCACTGCCGCAAGTTACTTGTGGGCGGCTTCGCTGGGGTACGGTTATCCGGAGCTGTTCAGCATTCCCGGTGAATCAAAACGTGAAATCTTCCATAGCCTGATGCTGCAGAAGCTGCCGGATATGCTCATCCTGATGCTGCTGTTCGTTCCCTCGACCAGTCGGCGGTTCTTCCAGTTGCAATAATGTGTATAATCGTCGCCCCTGATGATGGGAAGGTCAATGTATGCAGTGCGCACTTTACGACGCGGGTCGCTGTCGTTCCTGTCAGTGGATAACGCAGCCGATTCCAGAGCAACTCTCCGCTAAAACCGCCGATCTTAAAAATCTGCTCGCCGACTTTCCGGTTGAGGAATGGTGCGCGCCGGTGTCAGGCCCGGAACAAGGGTTTCGTAATAAAGCCAAAATGGTGGTGAGTGGTAGCGTTGAAAAACCACTGCTCGGTATGCTGCATCGCGACGGCACACCGGAAGACCTTTGTGACTGCCCGCTTTATCCTGCCTCATTTGCGCCCGTTTTTGCGGCGCTAAAACCGTTTATCGCCCGAGCGGGGTTAACGCCCTACAACGTGGCGCGTAAGCGTGGCGAACTGAAATACATTCTGCTGACTGAAAGCCAGAGCGATGGCGGCATGATGCTGCGCTTTGTACTGCGTTCTGAAACCAAACTAGCACAACTGCGTAAGGCATTGCCGTGGTTACAGGCACAATTGCCGCAGCTAAAAGTTATCACCGTCAATATTCAGCCGGTACATATGGCGATTATGGAAGGGGAGACGGAGATCTACCTGACCGAACAACAGGCGCTGGTAGAGCGTTTTAACGATGTGCCGCTGTGGATCCGTCCGCAAAGTTTCTTCCAGACTAATCCGGCGGTCGCCAGCCAGCTGTACGCTACCGCGCGCGACTGGGTACGACAGCTGCCGGTTAAACATATGTGGGATCTGTTCTGCGGTGTGGGGGGCTTTGGTTTACACTGCGCGACGCCTGACATGCAGTTAACCGGGATCGAAATTGCACCAGAGGCCATTGCCTGTGCAAAGCAGTCAGCCGCTGAACTGGGCTTAACGCGTCTGCAATTTCAGGCGCTGGACTCCACTCAGTTTGCCACCGCTCAGGGGGAGGTGCCGGAGCTGGTGCTGGTTAACCCGCCGCGCCGCGGCATTGGTAAACCGCTGTGTGATTATCTCTCAACGATGGCACCGCGTTTTATTATCTACTCCAGCTGTAACGCCCAAACCATGGCGAAAGATATCCGCGAACTGCCAGGTTACCGCATCGAACGGGTACAGCTTTTTGATATGTTCCCGCACACCGCGCACTATGAAGTGCTGACGCTGCTGGTAAAAATGTAAATACATCATTCAAATCAATATCACCTCGGCATACATCCATCCAAAATAATAATCGTGATCGATCGATTAATAATAACCGATCGATCACGGTTATATATTGCTCTATTTTTGCAAATCAAATCACAAATAATCAAATAAGATCTTTAATTGAACTGTTTTGATTACTACAGTGCACTTACCGAATACATACAGAGGCATTGCTTAGCGAAACACAAAATTTCCTGAGACATTATTAACGTCAGCAGAAGGTTCATGCATTGACAACGGAAATGTACGCGTATGGAGGGCGTTCCGACGATGTTTGCCAAATTCATAGATGTTATTCAAACGTTTTTAACTGAACCGGCAATTTTAATTGGTTTGCTGGTGGGTATTGGTTATGCCCTTGATAAGAAATCGCCAATAAAAATTATTACCGGCATGGTCAGCGCCATGGTGGGATTAATGATGGTGTTATTTGGTGGTTTCCAGTTTTCCGCAACATTTAAACCGGTAGCAGAAGCCGTAAGTAAAGCCTATGGTGTTCACGGATATTTAATGGATTCCTACGCAATGAAAGCGGCAACGCAAATTGCATTGGGGGATAATTTTGGTTATGTCGGGTATGTATTTGTACTGGCGTTTTTTACCAACCTGCTGCTGGTATTATTTGGTCGGTATACTGGTGCCAAAGGGATATTTTTGACAGGGAATACCGGTGTTTCACATTCTCAGGCGGTATTATGGTTGATTGTCTTTTGGCTGGGTTTTAGCTGGACTACATCCATTATTATTGCCGGAATATTAACGGGTGTATTCTGGGCGTTCTCCACCACGCTCATTGTTAAGCCCATTGCCAAAGTTACCAAAGATGCCGGTTTTACCATTGCTCATAACCAGATGTTGGGATTGTGGTTTTTCTCCAAATTCGCCCATAAATTTGGTGACCCTGAAAAGCACGATGCTGAAAACCTGAAACTTCCCGGGTGGCTGGCGATTTTTAACCATAACGTAACGGCTATCGCCATTGTGATGACGCTGTTTGTCGGTGGTTTCTTGCTATCAACGGGTATCGATAATGTCCAGTTAATGGCGAAAGGCAAGCCCTGGTACATCTATATCATCAACCTTGGCTTACAGTTCTCCATGTATATGGTCATTCTGCTGCAGGGTGTGCGCATGATGGTGGGCGAAATTAACGGTTCGTTTAAAGGCTGGCAAGATCGCTTTATTCCTAACGCTATTCCTGCTGTCGATGTTGCAGCGCTGTTACCTTTTTCACCCAATGCCGCAACGTTAGGCTTCGTCTTCTGTACTTTTGGCACCATTTTTTCGATGGGGATCTTATTACTGGTTCACAGCCCAATTATGGTATTGCCTGGCTTTGTACCTCTGTTTTTCTCTGGCGGTCCAATTGGCGTATTAGCAAACCGCATGGGCGGATACCGTTCCGTAATTATCTGTACGTTCTTGCTGGGTATTATTCAGACCTTCGGTACGGTGTGGGCTATTCCGTTAACCGGGCTTGCTGAAAATGGCGTCGGCTGGACAGGAATATTTGACTGGGCAACCGTATGGCCTGCTATTTGTGAAGTTCTGAAATTTATCGCTGCAACATTCCATCTTGGTCCTTACGCGGGTTAATTAAATATTAAGGGTTTAAAAATGAAAGATACAATTAATATTCTGTTTGTCTGTGGTTACGGTGTAGGCAGTAGCGTTATGTTACAAACGGTCGTTAAAAAAGCGCTGACCAAATATGATTTCAAAGTTGAAATGGAACATACCGCCGCAGGTGAAGTCGGCGGATTTACCGACTGGGCGGATATTTTTGCTATTTCCAAAAAATTACTCGATGTGGTTAGTCTTGACCCGAAACAAGGGCAATATTTGATTCCGATAGAGAATATTATGGACGGTGAAACTATTGGTCAGCAAATTTATGAAGTGGTTCAGCAACATTTTCCGCATTTAATTAATCAATAAGGTAGGGCGTAATGAGAGCGATTATTCTGCTGTTCGATAGTCTGAATAAACGTTATCTGCCACCTTATGGCGATGCGTTAACCAAAGCGCCTAATTTCCAACGTCTGGCGGCTCATGCCGCCACCTTTGAAAACAGTTACGTCGGCAGTATGCCGTGTATGCCTGCCCGGCGGGAGTTGCATACCGGGCGATGTAACTTCCTGCATCGGGAGTGGGGGCCGTTAGAACCGTTTGACGATTCCATGCCGGAGCTGCTTAAAAAGGCGGGGATCTATACCCACCTGATAAGCGATCATTTGCATTACTGGGAAGATGGCGGCGGGAATTATCATAATCGCTACAGTTCGTGGGAGATTGTGCGCGGACAGGAAGGCGATCACTGGCATGCAAGCGTTGCGCAACCGCCTATTCCCGAGGTGCTACGGGTGCCGCAAAAGCAGACCGGTGGCGGTGTTTCTGGTCTGTGGCGCCATGACTGGGCAAACCGGGAATATATTCAGCAGGAAGCGGATTTTCCACAAACTAAAGTGTTTGATGCAGGCTGTGCCTTTATCCACAAAAATCACGCGGAAGATAACTGGTTATTGCAGATCGAAACGTTTGATCCGCACGAGCCGTTTCACACAACGGAAGAGTATCTTTCCTTGTATGAAGATAACTGGGATGGACCGCATTATGACTGGCCGCGTGGCCGGGTGCAGGAAAGCGACGAGGCCGTGGAGCACATCCGTTGCCGGTATCGTTCGCTGGTGTCGATGTGCGATCGCAACCTGGGGCGCATTCTCGACCTGATGGATGAGCACGATCTGTGGCGAGATACCATGCTGATTGTCGGCACTGACCACGGCTTTTTACTCGGTGAGCATGGCTGGTGGGCGAAAAACCAGATGCCTTATTACAACGAAGTTGCCAATAATCCGTTGTTTATCTGGAACCCGCGCAGTGGTGTAAAAGGAGAGCGGCGACAGGCACTGGTACAAATGATCGACTGGGCGCCAACGTTGTATGACTTTTTTCAACAGCCAGTGCCGCCCGATGTGCAGGGGCAACCGCTGGCGAAAACGGTCAGTCACGATGAACCAGTACGCAGCTCGGCGATGTTTGGTGTTTTCAGTGGTCATGCTAACGTAACTGATGGGCGTTATGTGTATATGCGTGCAGCGCTGCCGGGGCGTGAGGATGATATTGCCAACTACACGTTGATGTCCTGCAAAATGAACAGCCGCTATCCGGTGGATGAGATGCGGGCTTTATCGCTGGCCCCACCGTTTCGTTTTACCAAAGGGTTACAGGTATTACGCATCCCGGCACAGGAAAAATATAAGGGGTTGAATCAGTTTGGTCATTTGCTGTTTGATCTGCAAAACGATCCGCAGCAGCTACATCCGATTCATGATGATGTGATCGAGTCCCGGATGATCGCGTTGCTGATTCAGTTGATGAAAGATAATGATGCGCCGCCAGAGCAGTTTCAGCGCCTGGGATTAGCGTAGAGAAGTGATTTTGCCGGAGTGGGTGTTCGCCCACTCCGGCAAATGAATAATTATTGCGGGAACCACTGATCGCTGATTTGTTGATATGTACCGTCAGCTTTAATTGCTGCCAGCGCGTTATTCAGTTTTTCCAGCAGAGCTTTGTTATCCGGACGTACAGCGATACCCAGACCGGTGCCAAAGTATTGCGGATCGGTCACTTTTTCAGTAGCAACGCCCAGTTGCGGATTGGTTTTCAGCCATTCATTAACCACCGCAGTGTCACCAAATACGCCATCAATACGGCTATTTTTCAGATCGATAAAGGCATTTTGATAACTGTCATAGGAGACCGTTTTCACTTCCGGGTGCTGATCCTGAATATATTTCTGGTGCGTAGTACCGTTTTCCATCCCAATGCGTTTGCCTTTCAGGTCGGCAAACGTTTTGTAGGTATCTTTTTTGGCAATCACGACGGCTGAGTTTTCGTAATAGGGCGTGGTGAACGATACCTGCTTGCTACGATCTGGTGTGATATCCATACCGGAGATTACGGCGTCATATTTCCTGAATTTCAGTGACGGGATCAGGCTGTCGAACGCGTGATTGGTAAAAGTACATTCTGCCTGCATCTGTTTGCATAACGCTTTTGCTAGGTCGATATCAAAGCCGACGATCTGGTTATTGGCATCCATCGACTCGAACGGCGGATAGGTCGCTGATACGCCAAAATTGATTTTCTCTGCGGCAGAAGCGCCGAACGCACAGGATGCCAGTAATGCGGCAAGAACTAACTTTTTCATGATGGAACTCCCGTCTGTCAATCTTATGATTATTGGCCGTGTCTGCGGCATGGGATAACAATGCCATCAAGTGAATTTATATGCAATAAATATGATTAAATAATTTGCATGAAATAAAAAAAGACGGACAACTTAGTGAGTTGTCCGTCTTTATTATAAGAATTTATGCACTATGTAGGCCGGATAAGGCGTCCACGCCGCATCCGGCACAGGCACCGTGCTGATGTCTGATGCGACGCTGGCGCGTCTTATCAGACCTACAAAACCCCCGGCGAATGTACGCAGCCACATTAATTCCTTCGCTCAAACGCCAGCGCTTTGCGCTCGATCAGACGCATCATCAGCGTCAGCAGGCCGTTAACGACCAGATAAATAATCCCTGCCGCGCCGAACACCATGACATCGTAGGTGCGTCCGTACAACAACTGGCTGTATCCCATCACTTCCATCAGCGTAATGGTGTAAGCCAGAGAGGTACTTTTGAACACCAGCACCACTTCGTTGGAATAAGAAGAGAGCGAGCGTTTAAAGGCATACGGCAGCAGGATCGCCAGCGTATCTTTTTTGCTCATTCCCAGGGCGCTACAGGACTGCCACTGACCTTCCGGGATCGCACGAATTGCACCGTAAAACAGCTGCGTGGTATACGCCGCACTGTTCAGCGACAACGCAATCAGCGCACATAACCACGGTTCTGACAACAAATGCCACAGTGCCGGATACTCCTGCAACGTCGGGAACTGACCCGGCCCGTAATAAATCAGGAAGATCTGCACCAGCAGCGGTGTACCGGTAAACAGCGTGATATAACCCCGCACCAGCCACACCAGCACCGGCGTTTTCAGCGTCAGGATGATGGTAAAAATCAACGCCAGAATCAGTGCCACAATCAGCGAGGCAACGGTTAGCGTCAGGCTGGTGTGCAGCCCTTTCATCAGTTCGGGTAAATACTCAAACATTAGCTGGGCCTCCGCTCAAAACGTGTCGCGCGCAGGTCAATGCGTTTGAGAATGTACTGACTGAGCAGGGTGATCACCAGGTAAATCGCCGCCGCCACAATGTACCAGGTAAATGGTTCCTGGGTACGAGTAGCGATGCTTTTGGTTTGCAGCATTAAATCATTCACACTAATCAAACTGACCAGCGCGGTATCTTTCAGCAGCACCAGCCACTGATTACCGAGGCCAGGCAGCGCATGACGCCACATCTGCGGCATCACCAGACGGAAAAAGATAGCCGATTTCGACAGCCCCAGCGCCTGGCCGGATTCCCACTGACCCATCGGCACCGCTTTCAACGCGCCGCGCAGCGTTTGCGAGGCATAGGCGGCATACAGCAGTGACAGAGCGATGACACCACAAAGGAACGGGCTAACGTCGAAGTTTTCAATCTGCATCTGCACCGGGATCTCTACAATCCCAAGATTGATAGTGAAGCCATCCGAAAGTGTCAGCAGCAGCTGCGAGGAGCCAAAATAGATAAACAGCACCACCAGAATTTCTGGCAGGCCACGCAGAATGGTTACCAGCGCTGAACCTGCCCACGCGACAGGACGCCATTTCGCAGACTCCCATACCGCAAAGAACATCGCCAGCGCCAGCCCGACAATCAATGCACAAACGGCAAGGCCGACGGTCATCCCGGCGGCGCTTGCTAAAGGAAAAAATTCATTCATCAGGAATTACTTCTGGAACCATTTGTTGTAGATGGTTTCGTAAGTGCCATCTTTCTTCACTTTTTCCAGCGCAGTGTTGAGTTTCTGCTGCAGCTCAGTGTTGCCCTGACGTACCGCGATGCCGAGGCCAGTACCGAAGTAATCTTTATCGGTCACTTTATCGCCCACTGCCGCCAGTTTCGGGTTATCTTTCAGCCATTCAGTTACCACTGCGGTGTCACCAAATACGCTGTCGATACGACCGTTTTGCAGATCCAGTTTTGCGTTCTGGTAGCTGTCATACGGCACGGTGGTGATTTCCGGGTGCTTATCCATAATGAATTTCTGGTGAGTCGTACCATTCTGTACGCCGACTTTTTTGCCTTTCAGCTGATCAACGCTGGTGTATTTACCCTGCTGACCCACAAACAGGGCAGAGTTGTCATAGTACGGCGTGGTAAACAGTACCTGCTTTTCACGTTCCGCGGTGATATCCATCCCGGCCATCACCGCTTCCACGCGACGGAATTTCAGGCTTGGGATCAGGCTGTCAAATGCCTGGTTAGAGAAAGTACAGGTCGCATCAATCTCTTTACACAGCGCCTGTGCCAGGTCGACGTCAAAACCAACGATCTGGTTGTTTGCATCAATCGATTCAAACGGAGGATAGGAGGCTTCGGTAGCAAAACGAATGGTTTCGGCAGCTGTGGCGGAAAGACTAAAACCTGCAATTAACGCGGCAATCAGAACTTTTTTCATTGTTGTTATCCCGAATCTTAGTGAGAGAGATAGTTTTTAAATGCTTCGGTTTGCGGCTCGGTAAAGCAGCTCGCGTCGCCTTGTTCTACGATATGACCGTTTTCCATATACACCACTCGGCTGGCGGTTTTACGCGCCACTTCAACTTCGTGGGTGACGATCACCTGGGTAATATTCGTTTCTGCCAGCTCACGAATGATGCTGACGATTTGTGCCGTAATTTCCGGGTCCAGTGCGGCGGTCGGTTCATCAAACAGCAGTACCTGCGGTTCCATCATTAACGCACGGGCAATAGCAACACGCTGCTGCTGACCACCAGAAAGATGCAGCGGGTAACGATCGCTATAAGGTTTGAGACGCAGACGTTCCAGCAGTTTTTCTGCACGGGCCAGCGCCTGATCTTTACTCAACCCCAGTACACGGCAGGGCGCTTCAATCAGGTTTTGCTGCACGGTCAGATGCGGCCACAGGTTGTATTGCTGAAACACCATGCCAACGTTACGACGCAAATCGCGAATCGCTTTGTCTGAGGGTGTTTTGGTGAAATCGAAATGGTTGCCTGCAATGTTGAGCGTACCGGAGCGCGGCATCTCAAGCAGATTGAGTACACGCAGCAGCGAGCTTTTACCCGCGCCGCTGGGGCCAAGTAACACCAGCGTTTCGCCCTGTGGGCAATCCAGCGTGATATCGAACAGCGCCTGATGCGCGCCGTAGAAGCAATTAATGCCGTTTAATTGAATACTCATTGACACTCGTATACTGGCAGTCTGATAGCTATTGAGGTCGAAGATAGTACCTTTGACAGAATAATTATGCAATATTTCTGCTTTAAAAGTTAAAAGCAAAGCGCATTATTCAATAAACATAGCACAAAATAACGGGGGCGGTGGTCGGCGAGCATAAATGTCGGCATTCCTCACGAAATGCCGGACAATTTACGGGGTTTATTGGTTGATCAAGGCGTTAGCGATTCTCGATGGACTGACGGAGCGTACCCGCCGTGGCATGAACGCTACCGCCTAAGTAGCGCACATCGTCGATCACCCAACACTGGCCTTCCTGAATCATTAACACTTCATCCTGCCAGCCCTGGTCACCCTGCTTGAGATCCACGCGCAATGGAATGTTACGGGCATCACGATTAGGGATAGTCGATGCACTGGCAACGTGGGCGCTGTCTGGCAAGGTGGTTCGACTGGAGAACGGATCACTGCTTAACAATTCACGATGACTATTATCGCGGCTGGCATCGCTAAGTAGGGTTGCCAGTTTGTCACTCAAATAGGGGCGCAGGGCGGTAATGTCATTGCTGCGATGTTGAATGTGGTAGTCATAGAATTGTTGGGCCACGCTGTCAGGCCCCCCCTGGACACAGGAACCGGTGCGGGGACCATTATCTTTATAAGCTGGCGTGACGGTGGTACAGGCACTCAGCAGCAGTGCACATGGAATAAGTAGAGATAGTGAACGGTAGCGCATAATCATTTCCTTATTAGCTTGCTGTCTGCGTCACACTACGACCAAACGCTATCAGATTATTTAATACATTGTTTTTAATACAATTCTGAAACAATCTGAACACCTGATTGGGTTTGAGTCCATTGCTGGCGACCCACTCAAGGTTGCTCGTAGCTGACTTACTTAAATTACCCAAACAATAGACAGTGTAAACCATTTGTGAGGTTGAGCGTGTTATATGGCTGAAATGATCATTTAAGGTAAATATGATAGTTCTGAAATGGTGGTATAAATCCTCCTGTAGAGGTTAAGAGCATCTGCAAGAAGCCAGTTTCACATTTATAACGCGTGATAAATGAACGCGGTTATTGTCTAATCATTACAAATTTTTCACATGCGATAAGAGATCCTGCTATTAAGATGATTGCCAAAATTACGTTGTATTTTTGAAAATGAGCGAAATTTGATAGTCCCAGCTTTGACTTTTGATAATATTATTTATGCTACAGTTGTGGGTATAAAATATAATCTTTTTGAACAAGTGAATTTGAGCTAAGAATAAATCAAGTTGTTTCAGTGTTTCGTTAATTAATATGAGTATAAAAGGTGTTGTGCTTTTATAATAATAAAGCGCGAGGAGTTCGGTGGAGTATCGTTTTTCTTGGGTGATTTTTAATATGATAAACAATATATCTGATCAAGCGTCATCATTTCCATGCACACAATTGAATCAAAGTGATAATTTCCTCGATTCACTGAGGGAATTTTTCGCGATATTAAATTCCAGTCGTAAGGGTGAGTTGTCTACATGGGATACCATCTACTTGCATCTGATATTAGTAATAAATGCTGACAGTGATCTCATAAAAAATGATGTGTTGCTCGCGGAAAATATTCCAACAGCGGATTATCAATTTAATACATTTTTTAGTAATGCTTTCGAGACTGATGTTAAAAAATATCTGGGTAAATCAGAAGATAACGAAGTTGAAATAAAAACGGGTAATGAAAGAATCTCTATTGGAATACGTAACAGATCGAATGGAAAACTTGAAAGACAAAAGTTTCTTTTCCCACTGGACTATGAGAATAAATTACAACATCAATTAGACAAGCATTTTACGATTGAATCGCACCCATTATTATACAGGCATACTATGGGTAGTAAGATTGCGAATGTGATTTTTGAAAAATTATACAGTCGTATTGACTTTAACAAAGAACAATATATATCCTTTATAAAGGACGCGTTTCTTCATTTTTATGATTATAGCAGGCGATATGCAATTAATGAAAATATTGCAAAAGACGCTGTAACAAACAATATCGCATTGATGAGCACTTTTTATGACAGTGATAATACGTCAGGTGAGGTTTTAAATAATGATTTTACAGAAGAGTCATTTGAAACTGCGTTAGATGTAGAGCATACAATAGTGCTTGGATTTGCTGATGATAATTTTGAAACAAAACCTGTTCATTATCAGGATTTATTAACACGATTTAGTGCCTTTCAAGATACCGTGTTTAATCTGTTTCCTGAAATGCACTCTTCGCATTACAACGATATTTGTAGCGTAAGTGTGGATATGACAAAGGGAACGCAATGCATGATTCACTTGATGGTGAATGAAGAAGTTTTCATGTCTCTGCCTGTTCCAGTTGCCACGATGGTACGTGAAGATGCAAGTAATTTAATCAATCTTAAAACACTACTCAATGATGGTTGCTTTATTAAATATAGTCATTTTAATGACGTGGCATTAATAAAGCAAAACATAAGTAATCTCTATTTATCACACACTGTTGTGAATGAAAGCATATTGAAAAAATGTTGTTTTGAAAACGGCAGTTTAGGTGATGTTAAAATAACAAATAGCAATATAGTAAATAATGTATTCAAAAATATTTCGTTTAGATCTGTTAAAATTAACAACGTAAATACTCATTCTTTAAAATTTATTAACTGTCATTTTTTTAATGTTGATATGATAAGAGTTAATTTCAGCAAATGTCTTTTTCATGACTGTAGCATGCATGGTGTCAAGATAAAACCATGGTTGCCAGTAAAATGGACAAAAGAGTTAATAAATGATTATTTGTATGGCTGTTTACTCTCTCTGTACTCTATCTGTGCAAGAGATATATATAATATGAACGCCGGGAATAACGTGAAGGTTGCTGCGGATGCTTTTCTTGAAATACTTTATTCTCTTAAAAATAAATATTGTATTAAACTATTAAGCGCTCAGGATCGGGCGTTTATATACGAATTTGCAAGAATGATCTTCGCTTATATTAATGACAAAAGCATTGAGATCTTATTACTTTCTTGTTTTGCGGCGGCGGACCAAAAAGCAATCCAGCGGTATATACCTCAGGCGCAAGATGGGGAAGACTTTAGGAATCATTTACAATATAAGTTGACTCTTCCCACTCATTAATGTTGCCGGCACAACATAATAGGGCAGGTAAGCGGTGCTCCATAATGAAACCAATATCCGGTTACGAAACAGATAATTGTACAGGCTTATGTAGCTGTTTTTGACACAATGAGATGATTTCCTAAACTGATCAAAACCTTCTTCCCAACATGGCATATCAGTCCGATAATGCTTTAGAGATCGAAGGCTTAACAAACAAGGAGATCGATCATGCAATTTTCCACAACTCCAACTCTGGAAGGCCAGACCATCGTTGAATATTGCGGTGTGGTGACTGGCGAAGCGATTTTAGGCGCGAATATTTTCCGTGATTTCTTTGCTGGTATTCGCGATATCGTTGGCGGACGCTCCGGTGCCTACGAAAAAGAGCTACGTAAAGCGCGGGAGATCGCCTTTGAGGAGCTTGGCTCCCAGGCGCGGGCGCTGGGGGCCGATGCCGTAGTCGGTATTGATATCGACTACGAAACGGTCGGGCAAAACGGCAGTATGCTGATGGTTAGCGTCAGCGGTACGGCGGTGAAAACGCGTCGATGAGAAGAGTCTTCTGGCTGATCGCTGTCGCTCTGTTACTGGCAGGGTGCGCAGGCGAAAAAGGCATTGTCGAGAAAGAGGGATATCAGCTTGATACCCGACGCCAGGCGCAGGCGGCGTATCCGCGCATTAAAGTGCTGGTGATCCACTACACCGCAGATGATTTTGATAGCTCGCTGGCGACACTGACCGATAAGCAGGTCAGCTCGCATTATCTGGTCCCTGCGGTACCACCGCGATACAACGGTAAACCGCGCATCTGGCAATTGGTGCCGGAACAAGAACTGGCCTGGCATGCGGGGATTAGCGCCTGGCGCGGGGCAACGCGCCTTAACGACACCTCTATTGGCATTGAGCTGGAAAACCGTGGCTGGCAAAAATCGGCGGGGGTGAAATATTTTGCCCCGTTTGAACCGGCACAGATTCAGGCGCTTATTCCGCTGGCGAAAGATATTATTGCCCGTTATCACATCAAGCCGGAAAACGTAGTGGCACATGCGGATATCGCCCCGCAGCGCAAAGACGATCCGGGGCCATTATTTCCCTGGCAGCAACTGGCGCAGCAGGGGATTGGTGCCTGGCCGGATGCGCAACGGGTGAACTTTTACCTTGCCGGGCGCGCGCCGCACACACCGGTAGATACCGCGTCATTGCTGGAGCTTTTGGCGCGCTACGGTTATGACGTTAAACCTGATATGACACCGCGCGAGCAGCGGCGCGTGATTATGGCGTTCCAGATGCATTTCCGCCCGACGTTATATAACGGCGAAGCGGATGCAGAAACTCAGGCGATTGCCGAAGCGTTGCTGGAGAAATACGGGCAGGATTAGCGCGGCAGTTTTCCGTGGTCGCGTAGCCAGGCGGCAGTTTTCTCGATACCTTCATCCAGGGTGATGACCGGCTGATAACCTAACTCTTCCTGTGCCCGCGTAATATCCAGCGTAAAGTCAAAATTAAGCTTCGAGACGCCGTAGTGGGTCAGCGGCGGCTCTTTTGCTGACTTGCGGCCTAAACGCTCCATGCTGCGGGCGATCATATCCAGCATCGGGTAAGGGACGGAACGAATACGACAGTCAATATTCAACTCGTCGATCAGCTTCTGCACGATGCTGCGCAGTGTGCGATGCTCGCCGTTGGTGATGTTGTACACACGCCCGGAAGGTAGCTTATCGCAGGCTTCCTGGCTTGCCAGCCACATGGCGTGCACGGCATTTTCATAGTAGGTCATATCCACCAGCGCACTGCCGCCATGCGGTAACAGAATGCTGCCGTAGTGGTGCATCATATGCGCAAGACGGGGGATAAAGACTTTATCGTGCGGTCCGAACAGACTTTGTGGGCGCAGAATAGTAAAGCGCGTTTGTGGATTCGCCTGCGAAAGCATATTGATCACTTCTTCGCTGGCCGCTTTGCTGCGGGCAAACTCGTTGGCGAAGCGGTGAGGGCGAAAATCTTCTTTAATATCGCGATGGTGGTGATAATCGAAGTACAGGGAGGGAGAAGAGATATGAATAAAGTTACGTACACCCCAGGCGACAGCCCATTCACCTAGGCGGCGAGTGGCGCGAACGTTAGCCAGATCGAAAGCCTGTTGTGTCCCCCAGGGAGAGGTAAAGCTGGAGCAGTGCCACAGCGTATCAATGCCCGCGAGCATCACTTTAGCTTGTGATGAGACCAGCTCGGTCAGATCCGCCGGAACAAACTCTGCGCCCATTTTTTCCAGCAATTTACCCATTGCCTCGTTGCGACCGGTCGCTCGCACGCTGATGCCTTTCTGGCATAAAAACTCTACCGCGTTTCGACCTAAGCCGCTGGTGGCGCCGGTAACCAGTACCTTCATATCAATCCACTGTTGTTGAGAAAATGACGTGCGCATTCTTCCGTGATTTCCCCCTTGATGCAATGGGAAACATGAAAGAATAACGCAGGTTTTGTCGATTAATCTGTGCTTTGTTCTGCCAGTCTGGCGATTCGTTTTGCCATTCCGCGAAAAATAAACAGATGCGCGGGGATCATCAATAACCAGTAAAACAGCCCCGGCATACCGTGCGGATGCCAGAAAGCGCGGACATCGATAGTACGATAGTCGCCTTTATCTTCCAGGGTAAAACACAGTCGTCCCAGCCCCGGTGCTTTCATGCCAAATAACAACGTAAGTTGTTTTTCCGGTTCAACGACAATCACTTTCCAGCTATCCACCGCATCGCCAGTTTGCAAATATTCGCGCTCCGGACGGCCTTTCGCTAATTTATGACCGATCGCACGGTCCATCAACGCCCGTGTCTGCCACAAAATATTGCCAAAGAAATAACGCTCTTTACCGCCGATTTGGTTCACCACCTGCCATAAAGCCGCAAGGCTGGCGGACGTTTTAACGGTAAACCCCGCCTGTTTGGCGAAATAACCGTACTCCGGTCGCCAGCGGGCAAAGGCCTGAGTGTCGTATCCCCAGTCGCTGGAGTTGACCAGCTTTTCTTCTTCTTTCAGGGTGCGACGTACCGCGTCATCGAAAGCGATCAGCCGTTGTGGGATGAGCGCACGTAGCGCGGTGTCATCCGCCAGCAGATCGTGTTTCAGCCCCTGAATCAACGCCCTGGCGGTGGTGGGCGGTACGGAAGTAATCACATTGAGAAACCACACCGAAATCCAGCGGGTGGGGAGGGGGATGGGGATCAACCAGAGGCGCTTACCGATCACCGCCATAAAATGTTCAAACTGTTGCTGATAACTGAGCACCTCTGGTCCGGCGGCTTCGAAGATGCGGTGTTCGTTGGCTGGATGGTCTAACAGCGCCACCAGATAGTGCAGCAAGTTTTCCAGCGCGATGGGCGTGGTGCGTGAACGTACCCAGCGTGGCGGCGTTAACACTGGCAGGTTGTAGACCATATCGCGCATGACTTCGAACGCTGCTGAACCTGCACCAACGATTATTCCGGCACGCAATTCGGTCACTGGTACATTCGCTTCACGAAGAATGTCCGCCGTAGCCTGACGCGCGCGCAGATGGTCCGACTGCTCATGTGGCGGGGCCTGCAACGAACTGAGAAAGATTAATTGCTTAACTGGTACTTCACGTAGCGCATCGCGGAAGTTGAGAGCCACCTGGCGCTCCTGAGCGATAAAATCGCCGCCTTCGCCCATGCTATGCACCAGAAAATAGACCGTATCGATATCCTGTAACAGGGCCGGAAGGTTATCCGGCCAGCTGAGATCGACTTTATGGCAACTGACGTTTGCCAGTTGCAGCTTTGCAAGCCTGTCGACATGACGTGCCGCCGCCAGGATCTGATGCCCTTGCTGGCTGAGTGTGCGCACCAGATGCTGACCAATGTAGCCACTGGCACCAAGAACTAAAATGCGTTGCGGCACGTCTCCCTCCTTAACGCGCCAGGAATGCGCGCCAGTGGGCGGCGACTTCTGCCAGTTGTTCGCGCGAGACGTCAAGATGGGTCACCAGGCGGACAATCGGCGAGGCGTTAATCAGTACGTTTCTCGCTTTCATGTATTCGCCTAACGCGGCAGCATTTTCTTCGCCGACGCGAACAAACAGCATATTAGTGTCCTGACGCATCACATCCGCGCCTGCTTCACGCAGTTGCTCCGCCATCCAGGCGGCGTTGTCGTGATCTTCCTGCAACCGTGCGACGTTATTTTTCAGCGCATACATCCCGGCGGCAGCCAGAATGCCGGACTGGCGCATCCCGCCACCTGTCATTTTCCGCCAGCGAATGGCACGTTTAATGTAATCACGATTACCGACGAGTAATGAACCGACTGGCGTCCCAAGACCTTTCGACAGGCAAATGGTGAACGAATCACAATATTGCGTGAGCTCTTTCAGTTCGCTGCCGTAAGCCACCACGGCATTAAAGATGCGCGCACCGTCAACATGCAGCGCCAGATTGCGCTCGCGGGTAAATTCCCATGCATCTTTAAGGTATTCACGCGGCAACACTTTGCCGTTGTGGGTGTTTTCCAGACTGAGTAATTTGGTGCGGGCGAAATGGATATCGTCGGGTTTGATTTTCATCGCCACTTTATCCAGCGGTAGCGTGCCGTCGGCAGCCGCGTCGATGGGTTGCGGTTGAATACTGCCCAGCACCGCCGCGCCACCGGCTTCAAACAGATAGTTATGCGCGGCCTGACCGACAATATACTCTTCGCCGCGTTCGCAGTGACTGAGCAGAGCGACCAGGTTGGCCTGAGTGCCGGTAGGCAGAAAAATGGCGGCTTCTTTACCGGAAAGCTCTGCTGCATAGTCCTGCAGAGCATTAACGGTAGGGTCGTCTCCGTAAACGTCGTCCCCAACCGGGGCGGCCATCATCGCTTCGAGCATGGCGCGGCTCGGTCGGGTTACGGTATCACTGCGTAAATCAATCATGGCATGTCCTTATTATGACGGGAAATGCCACCCTTTTTACCTTAGCCAGTTCGTTTTCGCCAGTTCGATCACTTCATCACCGCGTCCGCTGATGATTGCGCGCAGCATATACAGGCTGAAACCTTTGGCCTGTTCGAGTTTGATCTGCGGTGGAATGGCTAACTCTTCTTTGGCGACCACCACATCCACCAATACCGGACCGTCGATGGAGAAGGCGCGTTGCAGGGCTTCATCGATTTCAGAGGCTTTTTCTACACGAATACCCGTAATTCCGCACGCTTCGGCAATGCGGGCAAAGTTGGTGTCGTGCAGCTCAGTACCGTCTGTCAGGTAGCCTCCGGCTTTCATCTCCATCGCCACAAAGCCCAGCACGCTGTTATTAAAGACGATAATTTTCACCGGCAGTTTCATCTGCACTACCGAGAGGAAATCGCCCATCAACATGCTAAAACCGCCATCGCCGCACATGGCGACCACCTGACGTTCCGGCTCGGTTGCCTGCGCGCCCAGCGCCTGCGGCATGGCGTTAGCCATCGAACCGTGGTTAAACGAACCTAACAGGCGACGCTTGCCGTTCATTTTCAGATAACGCGCCGCCCACACCGTTGGCGTGCCGACGTCACAGGTAAAGATGGCGTCATCGGCGGCAAAATGACTAATTTGCTGCGCCAGATATTGCGGGTGAATGGCTTTCTCGCTCGGTTTAGCTAAATCGTCCAGCCCTTTGCGGGCATCGCGGTAATCTTCCAGCGCTTTATCCAGAAACTTGCGATCGGCTTTTTCTTCCACCAATGGCAGCAATGCACGCAGGGTCGACTTGATATCGCCGACCAGCGCCATATCCACCTTGCTGTGTGCGCCGATGCTGGCTGGGTTGATATCAATCTGAATAATTTTGGCATCGGTCGGGTAGAACGCACGGTAGGGGAACTGAGTACCGAGTAGCACTAACGTGTCGGCGTTCATCATGGTATGGAAACCTGACGAGAATCCGATTAACCCGGTCATTCCAACATCATACGGATTATCGTATTCGACATGCTCTTTACCGCGTAGGGCATGAACAATAGGTGCTTTAATTTTCCCGGCAAACTCAACTAACTCTTTATGCGCCCCCGCGCAGCCGCTGCCACACATCAGAGCGATATTGCTGGAATAACGCAGCAGTTGCGCCAGTTTGCGTAACTCTTCTTCTTCCGGCGTCACGACTGGCTGTGGCGCATGATACCAGTGGGTAGTTGCCCCTTCTGGCGCAGGTTTTAACGCCACGTCGCCCGGTAACACGACAACGGAAACGCCACGGTTTAGCACCGCTTTGCGCATGGCAATCGCCAGCACTTGTGGGATCTGCTCCGGGCTGGAAACCAGCTCGCAATAGTGACTACATTCGCGGAATAACTCTTGTGGGTGGGTTTCCTGGAAATAGCCGCTGCCAATTTCGCTGGAAGGAATATGAGCGGCAATCGCCAGTACCGGAACGTGATTGCGGTGGCAATCGAACAGGCCGTTGATTAAGTGCAGGTTGCCGGGGCCGCACGATCCAGCACAGACCGCCAGTTCTCCTGAAAGTTGTGCTTCAGCACCAGCGGGAAAGGCCGCCACTTCTTCATGGCGGGTGGACATCCACTCGATGGTGCCCATGCGATTAAGACTGTCGCTAAGACCGTTCAGAGAGTCGCCCGTGACTCCCCAGATGCGTTTCACGCCTGCCGATTCGAGTGTTTTGGCGATATAAGCTGCAACCGTTTGTTTCATGGTTCTCCATCTCCTGAATGTGATAACGGTAACAAGTTTAGTTCATCTGACGGAGGGGGAAGGGATGGGAGAGAAAGGAGGCACTAACGGTTAAATAGCCCGATGAAAGGAATATCATCGGGCATAAGGCGATTATGCGAGAACCAAATCCCCCTGCGGATGGCAGGAGCAGGCCAGTACGTAACCTTCAGCGATTTCGGCGTCGGTCAGCGTCATTGTACTGCTCACCGTATATTCACCGGAAACCACTTTCGTCTTACAGCAGCCGCAAACACCCGCGCGGCAGGCGGCGACAACCGGAACGTTATTGCTTTCCAGCGCCTCCAGCAGCGTGGTGCCAACAGGAGCGTAAAATTCTTGCGCCGGTTGCAGTTTGGTGAATTTCAGACCGCTGGTCGCAGCTTCCGCTACTGGGGTGAAGAATTTCTCTTTAAAGAAACGCGTCACGCCGAGTGCTTTCACTTCCTGCTCTACCCAATCCATATACGGAGCCGGGCCGCAGGTCATCACGGTACGTGAAGCTAAGTCAGGAACGCGAGTCAGGAGTTCGCGAGTGAGACGACCAGCGATAAAGCCTTCGGTAACGTTATTTTCCGCCACCAGCGTTACCGGATAGTTACGCCACTCATCGGCGAAAATAACATCCTGCGGCGTACGCACGTTGTAGATCACCCGCACATCGGCCTGTGGACGGTTCTTCGCCAGCCAGCGACGCATCGACATAATCGGCGTGACGCCGCAGCCTGCAGCCAGCAACAGGAATTTATCTTCTGCTTTATCGTCGCAGGTAAATTCCCCCATCGCGTCTGAAAGCCAGAGATAATCACCGCGTTTTACATCGCGGGTCAGCCACTGGGAGCCGACACCGTCATCAATCCGCCGCACGGTCAGGGTGATATATTCACTCACGCCTGGCGTGGAGGAAATGGTGTAAGCACGCAGCGTTTCCGCTGAGTTACGCACGCTGACCAGTGCATATTGCCCGGCGCGGTATGGGTAGTAATCGTGGCAAATCAGGGAAATCGTCCACACATCCGGCGTTTCTTGCTTAATGTGATGAACCTGCATCCGCCACGGGCATTGATTCGTTGGCATCGTCATCGACAAACTCCTTACGCGCTCAACAGTTGCTTCATGTCTTCTTCAACAGTGGTGATAGAACGCAGGCCGAATTTCTCGTTCAGCACCGCCAGCAGATCTGGTGTCAGGAAACCAGGTGCAGTCGGGCCGGTGACGATATTTTTCACGCCCAGAGAAAGCAGCGTCAGCAGAATGACAATCGCTTTCTGTTCAAACCAGGAGAGCACCAGCGACAGCGGCAGATCGTTGACACCGCAGCCCAGTTTTTCTGCCAGCGTTACCGCCAGAATAATTGCTGAGTAAGCATCGTTACACTGACCGGCATCCACCAGACGAGGCAGACCTTCGATATCGCCAAACTCAAGTTTGTTAAAGCGATATTTACCACAGGCGAGAGTCAGGATCAGGCAGTCATCTGGCACGCTGGTGGCGAAATCGGTGAAGTAGTGACGTTCGCCGCGTGCGCCGTCACAGCCACCAAGCAGGAAGATATGACGCAGTTTTTCACGGCTCACCAGATCAATTAGCGTATCCGCTGCGCCAAGCAGCGTCTGGCGGCCAAAGCCCACGGTGATCAGGTGCGGAATTTCGCTGTATGGGAAGCCTGCCATTTGTTGCGCCTGGGCAATGACCGCAGAGAAATCTTCGCCATCCAGATGACGCACGCCAGGCCAGCCAACGATGCTGCGGGTCCAGATACGATCGTCATAAGCGCCTACGGTTGGGTCGATGATGCAGTTCGAGGTCATCACGATGGGGCCAGGGAAACGAGCGAACTCCACTTGCTGATTCTGCCAGCCGCTGCCGTAGTTACCGACCAGATGCTTGAATTTACGCAGCTCCGGGTAGCCATGCGCAGGCAGCATTTCGCCGTGGGTGTAGACATTAACGCCCGTGCCTTCGGTCTGTTCCAGCAGGTTGTAGAGATCTTTGAGATCGTGACCGGAAATCAGGATGCATTTACCCGCCGTCGCTTTGACGTTGACCTGGGTTGGCGTCGGGTGACCGTATTTACCGGTTTCGCCTGCATCCAGAATGCTCATCACTTTGAAGTTCATCTGGCCGATTTCCATTGAACACTCAAGAAGCGCGTTCATATCGGCAGGCCAGGTCCCCAGCCACGCCATGATTTTATGATACTGGGCATAAATATCGTTGTCGTATTGACCGAGAACGTGTGCGTGTTCCATATAGGCCGCCGCACCTTTCAGGCCATACAGGCACAGCAGACGCAGGCCGAGAATGTTTTCGCCAATCGCCGCTTTATCTTTGTTAGGGGTAAATTCTGCTGCCTGACGTTGCAGTTCGCCGAGATCGTCGCTCACCAGTTGCAGGTCAGCCATCGGGTTATCGACGCGGGCGTTGGCATCTACAGCCAGGCATTGTGCTTTCAGCGCCTCGCGCAAGGCAATCGCTTCACGAGCGTAGCCGACAATACGCGGAGAATCGAAGTTAACGTTGGTCAGGGTTGAGAAAAAGGCACGTGGCGCGAAGCTGTCGACATCGTGGTTGATGATGCCGTATTCACGCGCTTTTACCGCCCAGGCAGAAAGCCCTTGCAGCGCCGCGATGAGTAAATCCTGAAGGTCAGAAGTTTCCGCCGTTTTACCACACATCCCCTGCGCGTATGAGCAGCCGTTTCCTGCTGGAGTACGGATAGTTTGTTCACATTGCACACAAAACATGATCACACCTTTTAAAGTTATATTTAATATACATGTTTAAGGTTAAGACGCTTAACGCGGGGATAAAAGGGATTTTTCATGCAACTTTAAGGGAGATTGATTTAGCGCAATTTTGGCGGCAGGGATCTACCGCCAGAGAGGTATTACGCGGAGAAAAAGGCGATGAGGATCGGCACTAACAGGCTAAGAATAAAACCGTGAACAATTGCCGCCGGGACCATATCCAGCCCGCCAGTACGTTGAAGAACGGGCAGGGTGAAATCCATCGACGTCGCACCGCATAAGCCCAGTGCGGTAGAGCGGCTGCGGCGAATCAGCCCAGGGATCAACATAATTGCAATCAGCTCACGGGCCAGATCATTAAAAAACGCCGCGCTCCCGATTACCGGACCAAAAGATTCGGTCAATAAAATACCGGAAAGAGAATACCAGCCGAAACCAGAGGCCATTGCCAGCGCGGTATTGATGGGTAGATCAAGAATAAAGGCGTTAATTAAACCACCAATTAATGAACTGGCAACCACCACCACGGCGACAATCATTCCCCGGCGATTAAGGACAATCTGCTTTAAGGTCATGCCATTATTGCGCAACTGAATACCGACGAGGAAAAGTAGCAGAATTAACGTGTATTCACTGGCTTCGGTCGCGTGTTGTAAGAAAGCCAGTCCACTCAGGCCAATGGCAAAACCAATCACTACTACGCCGCACAGTTTTAGCGACTCAAGCGCCATCGCAATACGCGACGGGAGTTTTTCTTGCTGATGGTGGTTGCGCCACGGCAGACCGCGCTCCAGCCACATAAGGGCGGCAATATTACACAGTAAAATAACGGTAATACTGACGGCAGAATAATGCAGAATCGCCAACAGGTTACTGGCGAGGTTATCGAGAAACGCCAGACTGATACCCATAAAAAAGAGAATAAGGTAAACCATCCAGCTTAATAGCTGATTAATAACTTTTAACGCAGCTTGTTGGCGAAGCGGAATGAGGTAACCCACAATCAGGGGAACCAGAATGATTAACAACCCAGAAAACATGAAAAACCAGCCCTTGCAAAGAAAGAAGTCGAAATGCGCGATGACACACTACTGAAAGCGGAAGGACGAGTAAAGTTGCAATTAAAAGGAAATGTTATGCATCAGAGGGGGATTTTTAATTCTATATGAGTGTTTAGCATTGTTGCG
>ERZ779880.1203-NODE-1203-length-24935-cov-2.688625_pt1 | contig 24935 bp, 20 predicted proteins | sample MGYA00511555_ERZ779880 | MGnify/ENA primary metagenome ERZ779880 (study PRJEB29588, sample SAMEA2145815) | human gut metagenome | biome: human gut; feature: human-associated habitat; material: faeces | place: Denmark | collected 2008/2010 ...
CCTGCCGATGATTCCGTTTTTACTGTCATGGACGATCCTGCCAGCGCTAAAAAACCTTTCGAAGGTAATCTGAACGCAGGGTATCTTGCACAATCAGGCAATACGAAAAGCTCCTCACTTACGGCTGACACCACCATGACCTGGTATGGACAAACCACTGCCTGGTCGCTGTGGGGGAACGCCAGTAATACTTCTTCTAATGATGAGCGTTCTTCAGAAAAATATGCGGCGGGCGGGCGTAGCCGTTTTAATTTAACTGATTATGACTATTTATTTGGTCAGGCAAGCTGGCTGACAGACCGTTATAACGGCTATCGAGAGCGCGATGTGTTGACCGCGGGTTATGGTCGTCAGTTTTTGAATGGCCCGGTACACAGTTTCCGCTTTGAATTCGGTCCAGGTGTGCGTTACGACAAATATACCGACAATGCCAGTGAAACTCAGCCGCTGGGCTATGCCTCCGGTGCTTATGCATGGCAGCTTACTGACAACGCTAAATTTACGCAGGGTGTTTCCGTCTTTGGCGCGGAAGACACAACGCTGAACTCCGAAAGCGCATTAAATGTTGCTATTAATGAGCATTTTGGACTGAAGGTGGCTTACAACGTCACATGGAACTCTGAACCTCCAGAGTCTGCACCGGAACATACCGACCGTCGGACAACCTTATCGCTGGGCTACAGCATGTAAAATTATCTGCCGGACCGTGTTATGCGGTCTGGCTGTCTTCGTTTGTCACTGCTCAGCCCCAAATCATTGCTGCCCAACGTAGCAACAACATAGCGCCACAGATTGCCAGTAGCACCACCACCATCTTCCAGTGTTTTTTATCAAAGCGTTTAGTCGGCATACCAGTGTCCTGCATATCTCTTGTGCGTGATAACGGAGTGTAACAAAAGGGACAGGCATCAAGGGATTTTTTGTTATTACAGCCGTCGGGTGGCGTTGTACACCTGATCACTGTTTCTGCGTTTTATGAAAAAATAAAATTATGTATCGATATATAAATATCGTAAATAGCTGGTTATAAATACGTCTTTAATTCATCAGCACTAAAACTCATGCTTTGGCTGATTACATTTATAGCAGCATAATATGTTTCTACAGTTTTATAATGATTATGATGAATGGCTATATGAACAGCTGACATGTTGTCATGATTTTTAGCAGCCAACAGTGTAAATAACTGATGTTGACTAAAAGAATGTTTTTTTGCAAAAGCACCCAGCGTCGATATATAAGATAACACGACGTCTTCATTACCCTTGCTCATAGCGATGTATAATGCAGGGGTTCCCTGTGCTGTAGCGCCTTTTAATAAATCCATGATGTTAGCTTTGCTCAACTTGTATTTAAAGGCGATGCCATTAATTTTAGAGAGGAACCGTGTGACACACAAAGGGTGATTATTTTCCATTGCGGCGTATAATCCTGGCTCACCATCATGTATTTTCATGGCTAAAATACTCATCACCAGTTTTTTGTTTAAAAGCTCTTGTGCTATAGGAGTGGTTAATGCATTCAGAAAGATATCGATTATCTCATCGAATCCATACAACATGGAGATATAAAGTCCAGGTGTTTCGTTAGCACTTTTAGTTTGCAACAATTTAACCAGATTATCTTCATGAATGATGTGATTATCTACCAGTGACTGAATTTCTTGCATAAATATTTTCACGTTGTCAGTATGTCCGTTCATCATAGCCAAAAATAAAGCAGGTGTACCAATGCTATTCTGCGCAGTTATTATTTCAATGATTTCTTTTTCAGGGAGTATGGGCAACTGTCTGAATAATGTAATAAGCTGTTGAGTCTGGCCTGTGGCCATTATTAACAACATTGCCGATGGATGTATAGGGGCAAATGGCATTCGTGTCGCGATACCCGTGAAAATAGCCCCTGGAACTCCCTCAGGTAATAGGGGCAGAATAGCAATTGCACAGTTGCGAACATACCTATCAGCCCAGGTCTGAGCATCGGGACCTGAACTGATGAACTTATCAAGCGAGAGAAAGCCCCGTGCTGTCCTGTGGGTGCCTCTGACGGCAACGTTGGTATCGTTCGGGTCGTAAACGGACACAACATAATTTAATTGCCCATACGCCGACTGCTTTATTCGTAGCCTTACTGACAAAGTATGATTGTCTATATATAAAATCGCAGACATATGACTGACATTGTTTGCCATCATTCGACAGAAGAAAATATCTAAAGCGAAGCCAAAATCCTTACTCGCGATAACGCGACTCCCTGCAGGAGGATGGCGAAGTAATGCTCTGAACTCCGCGTCCCGGACTAAGGGGACATGCTGCTGTATGGATTCAACGGAGGAGTAATGTTTAATCAGGTTGACCTTGCCTTTTCCATTTCTCAATGAATCAAGTGCGTATTGCAATGACAGATGGCGACAAAAAATAGCGTCAGAAGGAGATTGCGAAAAAAATGCACTACCATTGAGATTTACTGTTGGTTGTATAGTTTTTTCTCTATGGATTTTTTTAGACAGTTTCATACAATGGTTACGATTTTCGGCAGTTAACTGTTCCTGTTCAATATAATCCAGTATGCTTCGCAAATGGTTAGCTTTAATAGGCGTGGTTTCCAGTAATAAGGAAATGATTTCTTTTTTATAGTGTAATGTAATGAATATATTTTCTGCATGGATGGGTGAAGTGGCAAAGTTAATGGTAAAAAGGGCAGTGGAATAACAATTTTGTGATATTTTTCGACAGTTTGCGGTAAATTCCTGAGTAACACAGTATGACAGCATCGAACTTAAGTCAGAGGTATCAAGTAGGGTGATGAGTTGGGGCGCAAATTGATTAATAGGCTCTGATGAAGGCGTTGGTATGTCGCTATCGATGTGCATTCTATGAGGAGACTTATAATGAGTTCTGATAATAATGTCGTTTTGACTCATAATCTATTCGCCTTATATATGTCTGGAGGTTTTGAGGATGATGATTAATTATTATCGCCAGAACGAAATGTGCACGAAAAATTGCTATAAGAATTGTGTCACTTTTATCATTGTGATATGACCACTTCGTCATTAATCTTATGATCGTTTAAATAGTACCGCCAAATCACGCAACGAACTTTGCTGGATTCAGTTTATGCTGCTGTAAATTCGCTCGCAGTAAACCTTTCAGACGCTCCGTGATGTTATCAGTTGTTCTTTAAGCGTTTTGCTGGTGTACTCACTACAAACGAATTGCGAATCGAATCAATGTGAAACGGAAAGGTACAATCTCCCTTTTTTTAGTGTTAACATCGCTCAACCGGGTGGAAGGTGAGAGGTTAATGTCTTTCATTTGTGTACCTGATTGCGAACCAATTTAGCATTTGTTGGCTAGATGGTTTCGCAATGAACTGTTAATAAACAAATTTTTCTTTGTATGTGATCTTTCGTGTGGGTCACCACTGCAAATAAGGATATAAAATGCCTGTTATAACTCTTCCTGATGGCAGTCAACGCCATTACGACCACGCTGTAAGCCCCATGGATGTTGCGCTGGACATTGGTCCAGGTCTGGCGAAAGCCTGTATCGCAGGGCGCGTTAATGGCGAACTGGTTGATGCTTGCGATCTGATTGAAAACGACGCACAACTGTCGATCATTACCGCCAAAGACGAAGAAGGTCTGGAGATCATTCGTCACTCCTGTGCGCACCTGTTAGGGCACGCGATTAAACAACTTTGGCCGCATACCAAAATGGCAATCGGCCCGGTTATTGACAACGGTTTTTATTACGACGTTGATCTTGACCGCACGTTAACCCAGGAAGATGTCGAAGCACTCGAGAAGCGGATGCATGAGCTTGCTGAGAAAAACTACGACGTCATTAAGAAGAAAGTCAGCTGGCACGAAGCGCGTGAAACTTTCGCCAACCGTGGGGAGAGCTACAAAGTCTCCATTCTTGACGAAAACATCGCCCATGATGACAAGCCAGGTCTGTACTTCCATGAAGAATATGTCGATATGTGCCGCGGTCCGCACGTACCGAACATGCGTTTCTGCCATCATTTCAAACTAATGAAAACGGCAGGGGCTTACTGGCGTGGCGACAGCAACAACAAAATGTTGCAACGTATTTACGGTACGGCGTGGGCAGACAAAAAAGCGCTTAACGCTTACCTGCAGCGCCTGGAAGAAGCCGCGAAACGCGACCACCGTAAAATCGGTAAACAGCTCGACCTGTACCATATGCAGGAAGAAGCGCCGGGTATGGTATTCTGGCACAACGACGGCTGGACCATCTTCCGTGAACTGGAAGTGTTTGTTCGTTCTAAACTGAAAGAGTACCAGTATCAGGAAGTTAAAGGTCCGTTCATGATGGACCGTGTCCTGTGGGAAAAAACCGGTCACTGGGACAACTACAAAGATGCAATGTTCACCACGTCTTCTGAGAACCGTGAATACTGCATTAAGCCGATGAACTGCCCGGGTCACGTACAAATTTTCAACCAGGGGCTGAAGTCTTATCGCGATCTGCCGCTGCGTATGGCCGAGTTTGGTAGCTGCCACCGTAACGAGCCGTCAGGTTCTCTGCATGGCCTGATGCGCGTGCGTGGATTCACCCAGGATGACGCGCATATCTTCTGTACTGAAGAACAAATTCGCGATGAAGTTAACGGATGTATCCGTTTAGTCTATGATATGTACAGCACTTTTGGCTTCGAGAAGATCGTCGTCAAACTCTCCACTCGTCCTGAAAAACGTATTGGCAGCGACGAAATGTGGGATCGTGCTGAGGCGGACCTGGCGGTTGCGCTGGAAGAAAACAACATCCCGTTTGAATATCAACTGGGTGAAGGCGCTTTCTACGGTCCGAAAATTGAATTTACCCTGTATGACTGCCTCGATCGTGCATGGCAGTGCGGTACAGTACAGCTGGACTTCTCCTTGCCGTCTCGTCTGAGCGCCTCCTATGTGGGCGAAGACAACGAGCGTAAGGTACCGGTAATGATTCACCGCGCAATTCTGGGGTCGATGGAACGTTTCATCGGTATCCTGACCGAAGAATTCGCTGGTTTCTTCCCGACCTGGCTTGCGCCAGTTCAGGTTGTTATCATGAATATTACCGATTCACAGTCTGAATACGTTAACGAATTGACGCAAAAACTATCAAATGCGGGCATTCGTGTTAAAGCAGACTTGAGAAATGAGAAGATTGGCTTTAAAATCCGCGAGCACACTTTGCGTCGCGTCCCGTATATGCTGGTCTGTGGTGATAAAGAGGTGGAATCAGGCAAAATTGCCGTTCGCACCCGCCGTGGTAAAGACCTGGGAAGCATGGACGTAAATGAAGTGATCGAGAAGCTGCAACAAGAGATTCGCAGCCGCAGTCTTAAACAATTGGAGGAATAAGGTATTAAAGGCGGAAAACGAGTTCAAACGGCGCGCCCTAACCGTATCAATGGCGAAATTCGCGCCCAGGAAGTTCGCTTAACAGGTCTGGAAGGCGAGCAGCTTGGTATTGTGAGTCTGAGAGAAGCTCTGGAGAAAGCAGAAGAAGCCGGAGTAGACTTAGTCGAGATCAGCCCTAACGCCGAGCCGCCGGTTTGTCGTATAATGGATTACGGCAAATTCCTCTATGAAAAGAGCAAGTCTTCTAAGGAACAGAAGAAAAAGCAAAAAGTTATCCAGGTTAAGGAAATTAAATTCCGTCCTGGTACAGATGAAGGCGACTATCAGGTAAAACTCCGCAGCCTGATTCGCTTTCTCGAAGAGGGTGATAAAGCCAAAATCACGCTGCGTTTCCGCGGTCGTGAGATGGCGCACCAGCAAATCGGTATGGAAGTGCTTAATCGCGTGAAAGACGATTTGCAAGAACTGGCAGTGGTCGAATCCTTCCCAACGAAGATCGAAGGCCGCCAGATGATCATGGTGCTCGCTCCTAAGAAGAAACAGTAAGGCCTTCAAGTAGCACTGTCTGTGGAGCCTTCGGGCTTCACAGGCTTTGTTCGCCTTTGTTTCGTTTATTAACAATGCGAAGTGGAAGTTATTAAAATGCCAAAAATTAAGACCGTACGCGGTGCTGCTAAGCGCTTCAAAAAAACCGGTAAAGGTGGTTTTAAGCACAAGCACGCTAACCTGCGTCACATTCTGACCAAAAAAGCGACCAAACGTAAACGTCACCTGCGTCCGAAAGCCATGGTTTCCAAAGGCGATCTGGGCCTGGTAATCGCGTGCCTGCCGTACGCATAAGCCGTTAACGTTTTTAACTTTTTAATTAGAATATAGATACAGGAGAGCACATATGGCTCGCGTAAAACGTGGTGTTATTGCACGCGCACGTCACAAGAAAATTTTGAAACAAGCTAAAGGCTACTACGGTGCGCGTTCTCGCGTATACCGCGTTGCCTTCCAGGCTGTTATCAAAGCTGGTCAGTATGCTTACCGTGACCGTCGTCAACGTAAGCGTCAGTTCCGTCAACTGTGGATTGCGCGTATCAACGCAGCAGCACGTCAGAACGGTATTTCTTACAGCAAATTCATCAATGGCCTGAAAAAAGCCTCTGTTGAAATCGACCGTAAGATCCTGGCTGATATCGCAGTATTCGACAAAGTAGCGTTCACCGCTCTGGTTGAAAAAGCGAAAGCAGCTCTGGCATAAGCCAGTTGAAAGAGGGAGCTAGTCTCCCTCTTTTCGTTTCAACGCCATCAAAACATTGACTTTTATCGCCGTAGCCTTTTCAATAAAGGTCTTTTGAAGAGTACCAAAAGGTAACGCAAGCAATGAATGCTGCTATTTTCCGCTTCTTTTTTTACTTTAGCACCTGAATCCAGGAGGCTAGCGCGTGAGAAGAGAAACGGAAAACAGCGCCTGAAAGCCTCCCAGTGGAGGCTTTTTTTGTATGCGCGTTTTGAAAAATAAAAAGCCAGTCTATCAGGCGTAATTGTCGCAGCCAGTCTGGATACGGCCAGTGCGGAGAAACCGGAGCGTACTTAAGTACGTGAGGATTTCGAGCACTGCCCGGGACCAAAATGGCAAGTAAAATAGCCTGATGGGATAGGCTCTAAGTCCAACGAACCAGTGTCACCACTGACACAATGAGGAAAACCATGTCACATCTCGCAGAACTGGTTGCCAGTGCGAAGGCGGCCATTAGCCAGGCGTCAGATGTTGCCGCGTTAGACAATGTGCGCGTCGAATATTTGGGTAAAAAAGGGCACTTAACCCTTCAGATGACGACCCTGCGTGAGCTGCCGCCAGAAGAGCGTCCGGCAGCCGGTGCGGTTATCAACGAAGCGAAAGAGCAGGTTCAGCAGGCGCTGAATGCGCGTAAAGCGGAACTGGAAAGCGCTGCACTGAATGCGCGTCTGGCGGCGGAAACGATTGATGTCTCTCTGCCAGGTCGTCGCATTGAAAACGGCGGTCTGCATCCGGTTACCCGTACCATCGACCGTATCGAAAGTTTCTTCGGTGAGCTTGGCTTTACCGTGGCAACCGGGCCGGAAATCGAAGACGATTATCATAACTTCGATGCTCTGAACATTCCTGGTCACCACCCGGCGCGCGCTGACCACGACACTTTCTGGTTTGACGCTACCCGCCTGCTGCGTACCCAGACCTCTGGCGTACAGATCCGCACCATGAAAGCTCAGCAGCCACCGATTCGTATCATCGCGCCTGGCCGTGTTTATCGTAACGACTACGACCAGACTCACACGCCGATGTTCCATCAGATGGAAGGTCTGATTGTTGATACCAACATCAGCTTTACCAACCTGAAAGGCACGCTGCACGACTTCCTGCGTAACTTCTTTGAGGAAGATTTGCAGATTCGCTTCCGTCCTTCCTACTTCCCGTTTACCGAACCTTCTGCAGAAGTGGATGTCATGGGTAAAAACGGTAAATGGCTGGAAGTACTGGGCTGCGGGATGGTGCATCCGAACGTGCTGCGTAACGTTGGCATCGACCCGGAAGTTTACTCTGGTTTCGCCTTCGGGATGGGGATGGAGCGTCTGACTATGTTGCGTTACGGCGTCACCGACCTGCGTTCATTCTTCGAAAACGATCTGCGTTTCCTCAAACAGTTTAAATAAGGCAGGAATAGATTATGAAATTCAGTGAACTGTGGTTACGCGAATGGGTGAACCCGGCGATTGATAGCGATGCGCTGGCGAATCAAATCACTATGGCGGGCCTGGAAGTTGACGGTGTAGAACCGGTTGCCGGTAGCTTCCACGGCGTGGTCGTTGGTGAAGTGGTTGAGTGTGCGCAGCATCCGAACGCTGACAAACTGCGTGTGACAAAAGTGAATGTCGGCGGCGATCGCCTGCTGGACATCGTCTGCGGTGCGCCAAACTGCCGTCAGGGCCTGCGTGTGGCGGTAGCGACCATTGGTGCTGTTCTGCCGGGTGATTTCAAAATTAAAGCGGCGAAACTGCGCGGCGAACCGTCTGAAGGGATGCTGTGCTCCTTTTCTGAGCTGGGAATTTCTGACGACCATAACGGCATTATCGAACTGCCTGCAGATGCGCCGATTGGCACTGACATCCGCGAATACCTGAAACTCGATGACAACACCATCGAAATCAGCGTAACGCCAAACCGTGCCGACTGTTTAGGTATCATTGGTGTTGCGCGTGACGTTGCCGTGCTGAATCAGCTGCCGCTGGTTGAACCGGAAATCGTTCCGGTTGGTGCGACCATCGACGACACGCTGCCGATTACAGTCGAAGCGCCGGAAGCCTGCCCGCGTTATCTTGGCCGTGTGGTAAAAGGCATTAACGTTAAAGCGCCAACTCCGCTGTGGATGAAAGAAAAACTGCGTCGTTGCGGGATCCGATCTATCGATGCAGTCGTTGACGTCACCAACTATGTACTGCTTGAACTGGGCCAGCCGATGCACGCTTTCGATAAAGATCGCATTGAAGGCGGCATTGTGGTGCGGATGGCGAAAGAGGGCGAAACGCTGGTGCTGCTCGACGGTACTGAAGCGAAGCTAAATGCTGACACTCTGGTCATTGCCGACCACAACAAGGCGCTGGCGATGGGCGGCATCTTCGGTGGCGAACACTCTGGCGTGAATGACGAAACACAAAACGTGCTGCTGGAATGCGCTTTCTTTAGCCCGCTGTCTATCACCGGTCGTGCTCGTCGTCATGGCCTGCATACTGATGCGTCTCACCGTTATGAGCGTGGCGTTGATCCGGCACTGCAGTACAAAGCGATGGAACGTGCGACCCGTCTGCTGATTGACATCTGCGGTGGTGAGGCTGGTCCGGTAATTGATATCACCAACGAAGCAACGCTGCCGAAGCGTGCAACCATCACTTTACGTCGTAGCAAACTGGATCGCCTGATCGGCCATCATATTGCGGATGAGCAGGTAACTGACATTCTGCGTCGTCTCGGCTGCGAAGTGACCGAAGGCAAAGACGAGTGGCAGGCAGTTGCGCCGAGCTGGCGTTTCGACATGGAGATTGAAGAAGATCTGGTCGAAGAAGTCGCGCGTGTTTACGGCTACAACAACATCCCGGATGAGCCGGTACAGGCAAGCCTGATTATGGGTACTCACCGTGAAGCTGACCTGTCGCTCAAGCGCGTGAAAACGCTGCTCAACGATAAAGGCTATCAGGAAGTGATCACCTATAGCTTCGTTGATCCGAAAGTGCAGCAGATGATCCATCCAGGCGTTGAAGCCTTACTGCTGCCAAGCCCGATCTCTGTTGAAATGTCAGCAATGCGTCTTTCTCTGTGGACCGGCCTGCTGGCAACCGTGGTGTACAACCAGAACCGTCAGCAGAACCGTGTGCGCATTTTCGAAAGCGGTCTGCGTTTCGTACCAGATACTCAGGCACCGTTGGGCATTCGTCAGGATCTGATGTTAGCCGGTGTGATTTGCGGTAACCGTTACGAAGAGCACTGGAACCTGGCAAAAGAGACCGTTGATTTCTATGATTTGAAAGGCGATCTTGAATCCGTTCTCGACCTGACCGGTAAACTGAATGAGGTTGAGTTCCGTGCAGAAGCGAATCCGGCACTGCATCCGGGGCAATCCGCAGCGATTTATCTGAAAGGTGAACGTATTGGTTTTGTTGGGGTTGTTCATCCTGAACTGGAACGTAAACTGGATCTTAACGGTCGCACTCTGGTGTTCGAACTGGAGTGGAACAAGCTCGCAGACCGCGTGGTGCCTCAGGCGCGCGAGATTTCTCGCTTCCCGGCGAACCGTCGTGACATCGCGGTGGTGGTCGCAGAAAACGTTCCCGCAGCGGATATTTTATCCGAATGTAAGAAAGTTGGCGTAAATCAGGTAGTTGGCGTAAACTTATTTGACGTGTACCGCGGTAAGGGTGTTGCGGAGGGGTATAAGAGCCTCGCCATAAGCCTGATCCTGCAAGATACCAGCCGTACACTCGAAGAAGAGGAGATTGCCGCTACCGTCGCCAAATGTGTAGAGGCATTAAAAGAGCGATTCCAGGCATCATTGAGGGATTGAACCTATGGCGCTTACAAAAGCTGAAATGTCAGAATATCTGTTTGATAAGCTTGGGCTTAGCAAGCGGGATGCCAAAGAACTGGTTGAACTGTTTTTCGAAGAGATCCGTCGCGCTCTGGAAAACGGCGAACAGGTGAAACTCTCTGGTTTTGGTAACTTCGATCTGCGTGATAAGAATCAACGCCCGGGACGTAACCCGAAAACGGGCGAGGATATTCCCATTACAGCACGGCGCGTGGTGACCTTCAGACCCGGGCAGAAGTTAAAAAGCCGGGTCGAAAACGCTTCGCCCAAAGACGAGTAATCTGATCTAACTAAAAAGGCCGCTCTGCGGCCTTTTTTCTTTTCACTGTCGAAGAGTCACCGTAAAATCAACGCCATGACACTTCAGCAGAACGGATACCATGCTGACACTTGCCCGCCAACAACAGCGACAAAATATTCGCTGGTTATTATGCCTGTCAGTTTTGATGCTGCTGGCGCTTCTCTTAAGCCTTTGCGCCGGTGAACAATGGATCTCGCCAGGTGACTGGTTTTCTCCTCGTGGCGAACTGTTCGTCTGGCAAATTCGCCTGCCACGTACGCTGGCTGTATTGCTGGTTGGTGCGGCGCTGGCTATATCCGGCGCTGTAATGCAGGCGTTGTTTGAAAATCCTCTGGCAGAACCTGGACTACTTGGCGTCTCTAACGGCGCAGGCGTGGGGCTTATCGCCGCGGTATTGCTTGGGCAAGGGCAACTCCCCAACTGGGCGCTAGGGCTGTGTGCGATTGCTGGGGCGCTTATCATCACTTTAATACTCTTACGTTTCGCCCGTCGTCATCTTTCGACCAGTCGGTTATTGCTGGCTGGCGTTGCATTAGGGATTATCTGTAGCGCACTAATGACGTGGGCTATCTACTTTTCCACCTCTGTTGATTTACGTCAGCTGATGTACTGGATGATGGGCGGTTTTGGCGGCGTAGACTGGCGGCAAAGCTGGCTGATGCTGGCATTGATCCCCATGTTGTTGTGGATCTGTTGTCAGTCCAGGCCGATGAATATGTTAGCACTTGGCGAGATCTCGGCGCGGCAACTGGGTTTACCCCTGTGGTTCTGGCGCAATGTGCTGGTGGCAGCGACCGGCTGGATGGTTGGCGTCAGTGTAGCGCTGGCGGGTGCTATCGGCTTTATTGGTCTGGTGATCCCACATATTCTTCGGTTGTGTGGTTTAACCGATCATCGCGCATTACTTCCCGGCTGCGCGCTGGCAGGGGCGAGCGCATTGCTGCTGGCCGATATTGTAGCGCGCCTGGCATTAGCTGCCGCAGAGCTGCCTATTGGCGTGGTCACCGCAACGTTGGGTGCGCCGGTGTTTATCTGGTTATTGTTAAAAGCAGGACGTTAGCCGCAAAAAGACGGTCTATGATTAAAAGCTAAGATTTTTACTGACCACACCCAGGAGAAACGATGCAAGATTCCATTCTGACGACCGTAGTGAAAGATATCGACGGTGAAGTGACCACGCTGGAGAAGTACGCCGGTAATGTGCTGTTGATTGTCAATGTCGCCTCAAAGTGTGGCTTAACGCCGCAATATGAGCAGTTGGAGAATATTCAGAAAGCCTGGGCCGATCGAGGTTTTGTGGTGCTGGGATTCCCGTGCAACCAGTTTCTGGAACAAGAACCGGGCAGCGATGAAGAGATTAAAACTTACTGTACCACCACATGGGGGGTGACGTTCCCGATGTTCAGTAAGATTGAAGTTAATGGCGAAGGACGCCATCCGCTGTATCAAAAATTGATTTCCGCAGCGCCGACCGCAGTCGCGCCGGAAGAGAGCGGATTCTATGCCCGTATGGTCAGCAAAGGTCGTGCACCGCTGTACCCTGATGATATTTTATGGAATTTTGAGAAATTTTTAGTTGGCAGGGACGGATTGGTCATCCAGCGTTTTTCCCCGGATATGACGCCGGAAGATCCCATTGTGATGGAAAGCATTAAACTGGCGTTGGCAAAATAATGTCTATTGTGATGCAGTTACAGGATGTTGCGGAATCTACCCGCCTGGGGCCGCTTTCTGGCGAGGTTCGGGCTGGGGAGATCCTGCACCTGGTGGGGCCGAATGGCGCGGGTAAGAGTACCTTACTGGCGCGAATGGCCGGAATGACCAGCGGTAAGGGAAGCATTCAGTTCGCGGGGCAACCACTGGAAGCATGGTCCGCAACAAAACTCGCGCTGCATCGTGCCTATCTTTCACAACAGCAGACGCCGCCGTTTGCAATGCCGGTCTGGCACTACCTGACACTGCATCAGCACGATAAAACGCGTACCGAACTACTGAATGATGTCGCAGGGGCGCTGGCTCTTGATGACAAACTCGGTCGTAGCACCAATCAACTTTCCGGCGGTGAATGGCAACGCGTACGTCTTGCTGCGGTGGTGCTGCAAATCACACCACAAGCCAATCCCGCAGGCCAATTGCTGCTTCTTGATGAGCCGATGAACAGTCTTGATGTTGCGCAACAAAGTGCGTTAGACAAAATTCTGAGCGCGCTGTGTCAGCAAGGACTGGCGATTGTGATGAGCAGTCACGATCTCAACCACACATTGCGTCATGCGCATCGGGCGTGGTTGCTAAAAGGTGGAAAAATGCTGGCCAGTGGACGCAGAGAAGATGTGCTCACGCCGCCAAATCTGGCGCAGGCCTATGGGATGAATTTTCGCCGTCTGGATATCGAAGGTCACAGAATGCTGATTTCGACCATCTGATTTCATTAGTATCTTGAAAATCGGGTAATTACGACGCTAAATTAATGCAAGAATAAAAAACAGAGGAACCGTACGGAATGCGTTTCTGCCTTATTTTGATCACAGCACTGTTTCTGGCCGGGTGTAGCCACCATAAAGCACCGCCGCCAAATGCCAGACTTTCTGATTCGATTACCGTTATTGCCGGTTTGAACGACCAGCTACAAAGCTGGCATGGCACGCCGTATCGTTATGGTGGCATGACGCGGCGCGGTGTGGACTGTTCGGGATTTGTGGTTGTGACGATGCGCGATCGTTTCGATTTGCAGCTGCCCCGAGAAACCAAAGAACAAGCCTCTATCGGCACGCAAATTGATAAAGACGAGTTGCTGCCTGGTGACCTGGTCTTTTTCAAAACGGGTTCCGGACAAAATGGTTTGCATGTAGGTATTTACGATACCAACAACCAATTTATCCACGCCTCTACCAGCAAGGGAGTGATGCGTTCCTCACTTGATAATGTCTATTGGCAGAAAAATTTCTGGCAGGCGAGACGAATCTAGTATGTCGAAAATTGGACGTCGATGATACATCGCCGTCCATTTACTCCAGAATACAGTAGTATTTTGCAGACAAAAATTCCGTAAATGGATTATTCGTTTATAATCAGGATAATCTAAAAAAAGGACCCCTGAAAAAGTGGTTAACATGGAACAAATGAAAGTTACTCCTTCTGTAATTGTTATGTCTTATGGCCTCATCCCTTTTAGCCGGATACTGAAAAACATCCTTCGAGAGGGACGGTTACCATGAAGATTTTTTTGGAGAATCTTTATCATTCTGATTGCTATTTCCTGCCGATAAGAGATAACCAGCAAGTCCTTGTCGGCGTTGAGTTAATTACCCATTTCTCCAGTGAAGATGGCACGGTGCGTATCCCGACGAGTCGGGTTATAGCGCAACTTACCGAGGAGCAACATTGGCAATTATTTTCAGAGCAGTTGGAATTACTAAAATCATGCCAACATTTTTTTATTCAACATAAACTCTTTGCCTGGCTTAATTTAACGCCACAAGTGGCTACATTATTATTAGAGAGGGATAATTACGCAGGCGAACTATTAAAATATCCGTTTATTGAACTGTTGATTAATGAGAATTACCCGCATCTCAATGAAGGAAAAGATAATCGCGGTCTTTTATCCTTATCGCAAGTGTATCCCCTTGTGTTAGGTAATTTGGGAGCAGGCAACAGCACAATGAAAGCGGTTTTTGATGGTCTTTTCACCCGCGTAATGCTGGATAAAAGTTTTATTCAGCAACAAATCACGCATCGCTCCTTCGAACCGTTTATTCGTGCGATTCAGGCGCAAATTTCCCCTTGTTGCAATTGCATCATCGCGGGGGGCATTGATACGCCAGAAATATTAGCACAGATTACCCCCTTCGATTTCCATGCTCTCCAGGGATGCCTGTGGCCTGCCGTTCCCATAAATCAGATAACGACGTTGGTTCAGCGATAACCCTCCTGTTTGCTGGTGTTTAAGACGAGAGTAACCGTCTACACTATCAAACAGGAGGCTCTATGACCCTGTCTTTTATTACCCGCTGGCGCGATGAATTGCCAGAAACCTATACAGCACTTTCCCCTACGCCTTTAAATAATGCCCGGCTGATTTGGCATAATACCGAACTCGCTAACACGCTGAGTATTCCATCGTCGCTGTTTAAAAATGGCGCAGGTGTCTGGGGCGGCGAAACCCTACTGCCTGGTATGTCACCACTGGCGCAGGTTTACAGTGGTCATCAGTTCGGCGTCTGGGCGGGCCAACTGGGTGATGGGCGCGGCATTTTACTTGGCGAACAACTGCTTGCTGATGGCACTACAATGGACTGGCATCTGAAAGGTGCTGGCCTGACGCCTTATTCGCGAATGGGTGATGGACGGGCGGTATTACGTTCGACGATACGAGAAAGTCTCGCCAGTGAGGCGATGCATTATCTGGGCATTCCGACGACCCGCGCGTTAAGTATCGTCACCAGCGATTCGCCAGTGTATCGGGAAACGGTGGAGCCAGGCGCGATGCTGATGCGTGTGGCAACAAGTCATCTGCGCTTTGGTCATTTCGAACATTTTTACTATCGCCGCGAGCCGGATAAGGTTCGTCAGTTGGCTGACTTTGCCATTCGTCATTACTGGTCACATCTTGAAGATGATGAGGACAAATACCGTCTCTGGTTTAACGATGTTGTCGCACGTACCGCATCGTTAATTGCCCAATGGCAGACGGTCGGCTTTGCACATGGGGTGATGAATACCGACAACATGTCGCTGTTGGGGCTGACGCTTGATTACGGGCCGTTTGGTTTTCTTAATGATTACGAACCCGGTTTTATTTGTAATCACTCGGATCATCAAGGACGTTACAGCTTTGACAATCAACCTGCTGTCGCGTTGTGGATTTTACAGCGTCTGGCGCAGACATTGTCACCATTTGTTGCCGTAGATGCCCTGAATGAGGCCCTGGACAGCTATCAGCAGGTTTTGTTGACGCATTATGGACAACGGATGCGGCAGAAACTGGGCTTTATGACGGAGCAAAAAGAGGATAACGCGCTACTGAATGAATTATTCAGTCTGATGGCGCGAGAGCGCAGCGATTATACCCGCACATTTCGCATGCTGAGTCTGACCGAGCAGCACAGCGCGGCGTCACCGCTACGTGATGAGTTTATTGATCGTGCGGCATTTGATGACTGGTTTGCCCGTTATCGAGGGCGTTTGCAACAAGACGAGGTTAGCGATAGTGAGCGTCAGCAACTGATGCAAAGCGTTAACCCCGCTCTGGTATTGCGCAACTGGTTGGCGCAACGGGCGATTGAAGCGGCAGAAAAGGGTGATATGACGGAATTGCACCGCCTGCATGAGGCGTTGCGAAATCCTTTCAGCGACAGAGATGATGACTATGTCAGTCGTCCACCTGACTGGGGTAAACGGCTGGAAGTCAGCTGCTCGAGTTAAAGGCTACTTGGTCAACAGCAGCTTGCCAGCCTGAGTTTTACGGAGCAGATATTCTTGCCCGTCATGATCGATAATCAGTTTGCCATCCGGACCTAACAGTGTCTGGCTGGAAATTCGCCGAATAGGCTGCGGGGAAGCGGTCTTGTGATTGGCATCCGTTTCAGGCGTGAGTTTTCTGCTATCCGTATAACGCATAAAAATTAATAATAATTGATATAACAATGATTCTTATTATCAATATTATGGCTGACCAGAGCAAGCAGTAATGTGTTGAGAAGACAACAAGTTGCGCAGAAATGCCCATCCCATCAGGAATGGGCACGCATTCAGAAGCGGGTATCTACCGCAGAGGCTAGTTTTTCGACCAGGCGTTCGGTATCTTCCCAGCCCAGACACGGGTCGGTAATGGATTGACCGTAAGTGAGCGGCTGACCGCCGACGATTTTTTGCGTTCCTTCGCGCAGGAAACTTTCCGCCATAATTCCAGCAATCGCCGTAGAGCCATTGCGGATTTGCTGACAAATATCCTCACAAACTTCTAACTGGCGACGGTGCTGCTTCTGGCAGTTACCGTGGCTGAAATCCACCACCAGATGTTCAGGTAAATCAAACTCGTGCAGCGTATCGCAGGCTGCGGCGATATCATCGGCATGATAATTCGGTTTTTTGCCGCCACGCATAATAATGTGGCCATACGGGTTGCCGCTGGTCTGATAGATGGTCATCTGACCATTTTTGTCTGGCGAGAGGAACATATGGCTGGCGCGGGCTGCGCGGATAGCATCCACAGCAATCCGCGTATTGCCATCGGTACCATTTTTAAAACCTACCGGACAGGAGAGTGCCGAAGCCATTTCACGGTGGATCTGACTTTCGGTAGTACGTGCGCCAATCGCGCCCCAACTGATTAAATCAGCAATAAACTGACCGGTCACCATATCGAGGAACTCAGTCGCGGTTGGGACGCCCAGCTCATTTACCTGTAAAAGTAATTTGCGCGCCAGCTCCAGACCGTGATTTATCCGATAGCTGCCGTTTAAATCTGGATCGGAGATTAGTCCTTTCCAGCCGACAACAGTTCGTGGTTTTTCAAAATAGGTGCGCATTACGATTTCCAGCCGTGACTGGTACTGGTTGCGCAGCGACTGCAGACGGGTGGCGTACTCCATTGCAGCGGTGAGATCGTGGATCGAGCAGGGGCCAATAATGACCAACAGTCGCTTATCTTCACCATTGAGTATTTTTTCAATTCTGCGGCGGGAGTCGGTGACATGGGTGGCGACGCCAGGCGTTACGGGATACCGTAGCGCGAGTTCGGCGGGCGTTACCAGGCTCTCAATACGCGCAGTACGGAGTTCGTCAGTTCTGTTCATTACAAGTCTCAGAAATTTGTTGCTTCTACGGCAGGACTGCCGGGAAGTGATGCGCATCACGATAAACCAATCGCTGCTGATTTCAAGTGCGAGGTGTGTCACACCTCGCCGGGTGGTTAGCATGATAACAAAAAAATAAGCTAATGCACTAGTTCTCTAGTACATTCGGCGACTAAGGCCCATGATATCGAGGATCTTGGTGGCAATCTCTTCTACCGAATAATTGGTACTGTTAATCCACGGGATCTGATTTTTACGGTACAAGGCTTCCACTTCCGCGACTTCCATCCTGCACTGACGAAGCGAGGCATAGCGACTGTTCTCCCGACGTTCCTCGCGAATCGCCGCCAGACGTTCCGGGTCGATAGTCAGGCCGAACAATTTATGCTGAAGCGGTTTGAGCGACGCGGGTAGCACCAGATTATCCATATCGTCGGCAATAAAGGGGTAGTTTGCCGCGCGGATACCAAATTGCATTGCCAGATACAGACTGGTGGGGGTTTTACCACAGCGAGAAACACCGAGCAGGATCACCTGAGCCTGATCCAGATTGCGCAACGAAATGCCGTCATCGTGGGCGAGGGTGTAATCAATCGCCGCAATGCGCGCATCATATTTATTGAGATTATTAGGGTTAAGGCCATGGGTACGATGAGCAATCGGCGTTGGATCCAGTTTCATCTCTTGTTGTAGCGGGGCAACCAGCGCCTGAACGATATCCTGGCAAAAACCTTCACTTTGCAAGATGATGGCGCGAATTTCCGGCAACACGATGGAGTAGAAGACCAGCGGACGCACGCCTGTCTGGTGATAAATTGCGTCAATCTGATCCTTCACTGCCCGTGCACGGCTCTCATTTTCGACAAACGGCAGCGTGATGCTGCTGATAGTGACGGGAAATTGTGACATTACTGCGTGTCCTAATACCTCCGCAGTTATTGCCGTACCATCAGAAATATAAAAAACGTGGCGATCAACAGCATTATCCATTTTGTTCTTCCCGTGATGCAGACATAATTCTATGAAAGCATAAATTAAAAACGCACAGAAGCGTAGAACGTTATGTCTGGTTTATAAAATGAACCTTCAATTTTATTTTTTATGAAAACAGCATTTCATTTTTATGGTTTCGTTTATACCGATGGTTTATGTGGAAATTGTCGAAGAGAGCAGATTTGCGCAACGCTGGGATCAGTCTTAAAAAGTAAAAAAATATATTTGCTTGAACGATTCACCGTTTTTTTCATCCGGTTAAATATGCAAAGATAAATGCGCAGAAATGTGTTTCTCAAACCGTTCATTTATCACAAAAGGATTGTTCGATGTCCAACAATGGCTCGTCACCGCTGGTGCTTTGGTATAACCAACTCGGCATGAAGGATGTAGACAGGGTTGGGGGCAAAAATGCCTCCCTGGGTGAAATGATTACTAACCTTTCCGGAATGGGTGTTTCCGTTCCGAATGGTTTCGCCACAACCGCCGACGCGTTTAACCAGTTTCTGGACCAAAGCGGCGTAAACCAGCGCATTTATGAACTGCTGGATAAAACGGATATTGACGATGTTACTCAGCTTGCGAAAGCGGGCGCGCAAATCCGCCAGTGGATTATCGACACTCCCTTCCAGCCTGAGCTGGAAAACGCCATCCGCGAAGCCTATGCACAGCTTTCCGCCGATGACGAAAACGCCTCTTTTGCGGTGCGCTCCTCCGCCACCGCAGAAGATATGCCGGACGCTTCTTTTGCCGGTCAGCAGGAAACCTTCCTCAACGTTCAGGGTTTTGACGCCGTTCTCGTGGCAGTGAAACATGTATTTGCTTCTCTGTTTAACGATCGCGCCATCTCTTATCGTGTGCACCAGGGTTACGATCACCGTGGTGTGGCGCTCTCCGCCGGTGTTCAACGGATGGTGCGCTCTGACCTCGCATCTTCTGGCGTGATGTTCTCCATTGATACCGAATCCGGCTTTGACCAGGTGGTGTTTATCACTTCCGCATGGGGCCTTGGTGAGATGGTCGTGCAGGGTGCGGTTAACCCGGATGAGTTTTACGTGCATAAACCGACACTGGCGGCGAATCGCCCGGCTATCGTGCGCCGCACCATGGGGTCGAAAAAAATCCGCATGGTTTACGCGCCGACCCAGGAGCATGGCAAGCAGGTTAAAATCGAAGACGTACCGCAGGAACAGCGTGACATCTTCTCGCTGACCAACGAAGAAGTGCAGGAACTGGCAAAACAGGCCGTACAAATTGAGAAACACTACGGTCGCCCGATGGATATTGAGTGGGCGAAAGATGGCCACACTGGTAAACTGTTCATTGTGCAGGCGCGTCCGGAAACCGTGCGCTCACGCGGTCAGGTCATGGAGCGTTATACGCTGCATTCACAGGGTAAGATTATCGCCGAAGGCCGTGCTATCGGTCATCGCATCGGTGCGGGTCCGGTGAAAGTCATCCATGATATCAGCGAAATGAACCGCATCGAACCTGGTGACGTGCTGGTCACTGACATGACCGACCCGGACTGGGAACCGATCATGAAGAAAGCATCTGCCATCGTCACCAACCGTGGCGGTCGTACCTGTCACGCGGCGATCATCGCTCGTGAACTGGGCATTCCGGCGGTAGTGGGCTGTGGTGATGCAACAGAACGGATGAAAGACGGTGAGAACGTCACTGTTTCTTGTGCCGAAGGTGATACCGGTTACGTCTATGCGGAGTTGCTGGAATTTAGCGTGAAAAGCTCCAGCGTAGAAACGATGCCGGATCTGCCGTTGAAAGTGATGATGAACGTCGGTAACCCGGACCGTGCTTTCGACTTCGCCTGCCTGCCGAACGAAGGCGTGGGCCTTGCACGTCTGGAATTTATCATCAACCGTATGATTGGCGTCCACCCACGCGCACTGCTTGAGTTTGACGATCAGGAACCGCAGTTGCAAAACGAAATCCGCGAGATGATGAAAGGTTTTGATTCTCCGCGTGAATTTTACGTTGGTCGTCTGACTGAAGGGATCGCGACGCTGGGTGCCGCGTTTTATCCGAAGCGCGTCATTGTCCGTCTCTCTGATTTTAAATCGAACGAATATGCCAACCTGGTCGGTGGTGAGCGTTATGAGCCAGATGAAGAGAACCCGATGCTCGGCTTCCGTGGCGCGGGACGCTATGTTTCCGACAGCTTCCGCGACTGTTTCGCGCTGGAGTGTGAAGCAGTGAAACGTGTGCGCAACGACATGGGGCTGACCAACGTTGAGATCATGATCCCGTTCGTGCGTACCGTAGATCAGGCGAAAGCGGTGGTTGAGGAACTGGCGCGTCAGGGGCTGAAACGTGGCGAGAACGGGCTGAAAATCATCATGATGTGTGAAATCCCGTCCAACGCCTTGCTGGCCGAGCAGTTCCTCGAATATTTCGACGGCTTCTCAATTGGCTCAAACGACATGACGCAGCTGGCGCTCGGTCTGGATCGTGACTCCGGCGTGGTGTCTGAACTGTTCGATGAGCGCAACGATGCGGTGAAAGCACTGCTGTCGATGGCGATTCGTGCCGCGAAGAAACAGGGCAAATATGTCGGGATTTGCGGTCAGGGTCCGTCCGACCACGAAGACTTTGCCGCATGGTTGATGGAAGAGGGGATCGATAGCCTGTCTCTGAACCCGGACACCGTGGTGCAAACCTGGTTAAGCCTGGCTGAACTGAAGAAATAAAATAAATCCCCGGCGGCGTTTTGTCGCCGGGTTTATGTGATCCCCGAAGATGAAACTTATTCAATCTCTTCACAGACATCCTGCGTTAATCGCCGCATAATATCTTTCCGTAACAAAAACTTTTGTATTTTACCTGAGGCAGTGCGCGGTAGTTTTTCGATTACCACGATATGTTCAGGATATTTATATTTTGCGACCCGTTTACGGCTAAAAAAAGCCACCACCTCTTCCAGCGATAATGAATGATGCGGCGCTTTCAGCACGACATAAGCGCATGATCGTTCACCTAAACGTTCATCGGGCATTGCAACCACACAGGCATCGTGAATTTTAGGATGCTGCAATAAAATATCTTCCACTTCACGGCTGCTAATATTTTCGCCGCCGCGGACAATAATATCTTTTTTGCGTCCGGTAATTTTTATATAGCCAGCCTCATCCATACGGCAGAGATCGCCGCTGTAATACCAGCCTTCTTCATCCAGGGCACGGGCGGTTAATTCAGGTTCATCAAAATATCCCATAAACACATTGGGGCCACGCGAGGCTTCTTCACCTTCGCAACCTGGCGGTAAGGTCTTGCGTGCGTCATCGACCACTTTAATCTCTACACCTGCGGCAGCGTAACCATCGGTGTGCATAAAGCGCGACAAAGGATCATCGAGATTCACCACCGCATGCGGCGAACTTTCTGTGGAACCATAAACACTTAATAATTTAATGCCGCGCTGCTGGCATTCACGCGCCACTTTTTTGGGGATTGTGGTACCGCCGCAAAGAAAGAAGCGCAGCGCTGAAAGGTCTGCGGGTTGTTTCTCTAGTAAATTCAAAAGATCATAGACAAACGGCGTTGCGCCGAGCATACAGGAGCAACGCTGCTGCTCAAGCAGCGCGAGACACGCATCAGGAGTGAAAATATCTAACAACACGCTGCGAGCGCCAATTAAGAATGGTGCCGTTACGCCATGCAGAAAGCCCGTTGCATGACCAAGTGGCGCAGGCATCATAAAGACATCCTGCCAGGTTAGATTCAGCCGCGCGCAATAAGCCCGCTCACTGGCGAGAATATTGTTATGCGTAAGCATCACGCCCTTTGGCAGACCCTCGGTTCCGGAGGTAAACAGCACCGCAGCTAATTCATCGCCGTGGGTCGTTATCGCCGTGGTCAGTGGGGTATTGTCGGCGATAATCTGACTTAATGAGAGAGCAGAGGTGGCGGGAGCCAGTTTGTCCACGCCGACAATTTGTTGTAGTTGTGGAAGCTGATTTTGCAGCGGCAGGATTAAATCTACCGGACGCGTTTGTTTAAACAACGTCGGTGTAAAGAACATTTTTGCCTGACACTTATTGAGCACCCATACCAGTTCTGATTCCGGCCAGGAAGGCAACAGCGGTACGGAAACCGCACCGATTTTCAGGCAGGCAAGATAGATAACGGTAAATTCACACCAGCCTGGCAGTTGAAATGCTATGCGATCGCCTGATTCAATACCCTTCGCTAACATCCAGTTTGCCAGACAGCTCGCGGCGTGATCGAGCGCGCTATAGGTGTACGATGCTCCATGATTATCGACCACGGCAATTTTGTCTGGCATCGCACGAGCGGTCTGCTGCCAGTAATCGGCCAGCGAAGCATCGCCCCATAGCCCTTGCTGACGATACGCCGCACGACGTTGTTCGTTAAACGTTAATGTCACTTTCATTTTGGACTCTCGAAACAGAACATCAGGCCCGAGATGCGGGCCTGTGGGATGCATGATTAGCCGTAGCGAAAATCAATACCGAAGGTGCCTGCGGGATATTGCCACTGTTCGAGAATAGTGTTACCGCACAGCACCCGACAGGTGCCGCACTCCAGACAACCGGCGGAATCAAAATGAATGTTTCCTGCGTCATCCTGCTTATAAAGTCCGGCAGGGCAGGCTTTCATTAATTTACGGAATTCATTGATATCGGGATTTGCCGCCAAAATGATATGCGGGTGGCCCTCATCAACATGGAATTTATTGACGCCTAATTTGATGTCGACGTTAACCGTAGCGTTCTGGCTCATAGCGCGGTTGCTCCCTTAATGCCATCTTTCAGCAAGTTGATCAGCCCAATTTTCTTCGCGTGTCCCATGATCATTTTGCGTACCGGCTGGTTAGGCTTACCGTCAATGGTGAACATCTCGTTCATGATGTCGGCTACCATTCGTGGGTATTGGCTAAACAGGCGCGGGTTTTCCATCAGCGCCGGGATCTTGCGAAAATGCTGCATATCACGCATGACGCAGCTTTGTTCCAGCTCACGTTTGTATTGCGCCAGACTGCTGGCGGAGAAATCCGCGCGTTCTTTGGCGGCGATCACTGTTGTGGCGGCAGCCTGAGCCGATGCAATGGCTAAATCCATGCCGCGGACCGTAAAACCCAAATTCAGGCAGAAGCCTGCGGCGTCACCAACGATCATCACGCCATCGTTAACCAGCTGCGGCACCATTGCCAGACCGCCTTCCGGCACCATATGCGCGGAATATTCAAGCAGTTTGCCGCCGCTAATCAGCGGGCGAATGGCGGGGTGTTGTTTAAAATCTTCCAGCATTTGCGGCACGCTTTTTTGCGCATGGGCGATATCAGCCAATCCACAAACCAGCCCCAAGGATATGGAATCCTTGTTGGTATAGAGAAATCCCCCGCCCATCAGGCCGTCAGAAGGGGAACCGGCAAACAGCCAGGCGGCACCTTCCTCGCCCGTAATATTAAAGCGATCGTTGATCTGTTCTGGTGTGAGGCCAATAACCTCTTTAACACCAACAGCGTAATGATGCGGATCGGAAGCGGGAACCATTCCCAGCGAGCGGCCAAGCATCGAGTTAACGCCATCGGCTAAAATCACCACATTGGCTTCGAGAATATCATCCCCGGCCTGGACTCCAGTGACCTTGTTTCCTTCACGAACCAACGCATCGACGCGAACTCCCGGGATAAACTGTGCGCCCGCCTGCTCGGCTTGTTCCATCAACCACGGGTCCAGACGATTACGCAATACGGTATAAGATGCGTGTTGCGGAACATCTGGTTGCTCGCGGTGAAAATCGAGGGTAACGGCGCTCTCTTCGGTTAAGAAGGAGATTTTCTCGCGTGTGACCTTGCGTTCTACCGGCGCTGATGCTGCAAAGCCTGGAATGATTGCTTCAAGTGTGTGGGCATAAAGACGCCCGCCGGTCATGCCCCCACATCCGGCACTGTCGCCGCGTTCTATCACCAGGATATCCAGCCCGGCTCGCGCCATGACCAGTGCGGCAACGCTACCAGCAACGCCCGCACCGACCACAATGGCATCAAATTTGTCATCCGACATGCGTTATGCTCCCTTCCCGCTGCGTTTACAGCGGGAGATGTGGTTGAAAGGGGAATTAGCGGCTCAACTGGCTAATCAGGGCAGGGACGACTTTGTAGATATCGCCCACCAGACCGTAGTCGGCATAGTTGAAGATTGGCGCATTTTTATCTTTATTGATGGCGACAATCACTTTTGCGCCGTTGCCGCCAACCATATGCTGGATCTGTCCGGAGATCCCTAGCGTCAGGTAGAGATCGGATTTCAGCAACACGCCGGAGACACCGATATAACGTTCACGCTCCATCCAGTTCTCGCCTTCGGCAATTGGACGTG
>ERZ779880.1205-NODE-1205-length-24927-cov-3.232149_pt1 | contig 24927 bp, 18 predicted proteins | sample MGYA00511555_ERZ779880 | MGnify/ENA primary metagenome ERZ779880 (study PRJEB29588, sample SAMEA2145815) | human gut metagenome | biome: human gut; feature: human-associated habitat; material: faeces | place: Denmark | collected 2008/2010 ...
ACCGTCTCCGCTCCGACGGCCCGCTTTTTATGAGGTTCAAGTCCTCCGGCGAAAAGAAAATCACGTTGACGATTCCGAAAAGCTCACTGGCTTTTTTTATGGGCACGCCGTTGACAGCCACGCCTTTGGCCTTGTTTTTCTTTAAATGCATATCAATCCGGTAAGGCACCCCGTCCCGCACAAGACTTAGCTTGATGTGGGACTCGTCGGTCCCGAAGCGGATGATTTCTTTGTCCTTGCTGCTTTTATGGGACTTTGTGGTGCAGCAGACGTAAATGGCCTCCAGGATATTCGTCTTTCCCTGGGCATTGTCGCCGTATAAGACGTTGGTTCCCTCATGGAACTCCATATGTAGCTGTCCGTAATTTCTGTAATTCAAGAGTTCGATTGATTTTATGAACATGGAACCGCGTCCCTACTTTTCTACCTGGAATGATTTTCCGTCATACGAAACGATATCGCCGGGATACAGCTTCTTTCCCCTCTGATATTCCACCTCACCGTTGACCGTCACAAGCCCGTCCTGGACGGCAAACTTTGCGTCCACGCCGGTTTCGCAGAGCCCGGAAAGCTTTAGCGCCTGTCCAAGCTTTATAAATTCATCCCTTAAATGAATGGTTTCCATTTTTTCTCCTTTAAATCACTGATGCATAATTATGCACGAAAAAATCGAAGTATCCGGATACGCAGGTCAGGTATGCCGGATACCCCGCTTGTGTATATTAGATGGCCGCCGCGTTGAAGTTGACGGGAAGAATCAGGTAGATGTAGGTTTCCTCGTCATCCTTGATAAAGCACGGGGACTTGGGATTCATCATGTAGAGAGAGACTTCCTCGTCGTCGATGATCCTGAGGGCGTCGATCAAAAACTTCGGGTTGAAGCCGATCATCAGGTCTTTTCCTGTCTTGTGGATCAGGATTTCCGCGTTCATGGTACCGAAGCTGGAATTTAATTTCAGGCTCATCTTTTCATCTTCGATGTTTAAGATGACCGGTTTTTTGTCATTTTCGCGGATTAAGATGGTCGCTCTCTCGATGCAGTCTAAAAATTCCTTTTTATTTAAGGACACCTTTGTCTCATAATCGCTGGAAAGCATCTGATCCACCTTGAAGTATTCGCCCTCGATCAGGCGGGAAATCACGATGGTATCGTCAAACTCGAACAGGATATGGTTGGTTCCGAAGTAGATCAGAACCTCTTTTTCGTTGTCGCCGGTTAAAATTTTGCTGATTTCGTTTAAGGTTTTTCCGGGAACGATGACTTTTGTGCTTTCATATTCATCTTTCAGGGCAATTTTGCGGATCGCCATCCGGTGTCCGTCTAAGGAGACGACTCTTAAAGTGCCGCCGTTTACCTCAAACAGCTCGCCGGTCATCATTTTGTTGCTGTCATTGACGGAAATAGAGAAAATTGTCTGGCGGATCACCTCTTTTAAGGTGAACTGGGACAGACAGATGTATTTATTTTTTTCAATATAAGGAAGATAGGAAAATTCCTCTCCGTCACGGCCCTGGATTTTAAATACGGAGTTCTCACAGGAGATCACCGTGTTGAATTTTTCGTCGGAATCAATGGTTACGACAGAATCTTCGCTGGACAGTTTACGGATAATTTCAGAAAAAAGCTTTGCGTCAAGGGCAATTTTTCCTTTTTCCAGGATATTTCCGTCAACCTTTGTTTCGATTCCCAGTTCCATATCGTTGGCCGTCAGCTTGATTTCATCGGAAGATGCGTCGATTAAGATGCACTCTAAAATCGGCATGGTCGTTTTGGACGGAACGGCCTTTAAGACAATGTTGATACCGTTGAGTAATGAATCTTTTTTGAATGTCAGTTTCATGGCTGTTGATAACTTCCTTTCTGTTTGATGATGGAACTGCATAGCGATATATAGAAAAGATTTTCGTCGCATTCGCAGTAGGGGGTGTGAATTTGTGAATAAGCCGTTTGGGGCTTTAAAACAAAGGATTTTGGCTGTTTACGGGCATGTGAATAACCGGGGCAAAATCGAAGGACAACTTGAGAATTATCCACAGGTTGAAAACGAACCGGAACCTGAGAAAAAATGTCCTGGGTTATCCACATTTTTTGAACAGCTTTTCCACTGAAAAATCCACATATCGTTACTGCGGGTTGATTTTCTTTTTTAAGATGTCAATGGTGTTCCTTAAGGTCTCGTCCTTTTCCAGAGTGGAGACGATTTTTTTCGTCCCGTGGATGATCGTCGTGTGGTCGCGGCCACCCAGGGCTTTTCCGATATTCTGAAGGGACTCGTTTGTCATGTTCCCGCAGAGGTACATGGCAATCTGCCTTGCAAATACCAGCTCTTTGCTGCGCTTCTGGGCAACAATGTCGCCGGGCGTGATGCCGAAATGCTCGGAAACCACTTTGATAATCAGCTCCGGTGTGACCTCCGTGACGGAATTTGGGGAGATCAGGTCTTTTAAGGCCTCTTCAGCCAGAGCCGTATTGATTTCCCGCTTGTTTAATTTCGAGAAGGCGACGATTTTTGTGAGGGCGCCTTCCAGCTCACGGATGTTGGATTTTACGTTGGAAGCGATGTATTTAATCACTTCATTGTCAATATTATAGCCTTCCAGTTCTTCTTTTTTCCGGAGGATGGCCATCCGGGTCTCATAATCCGGAGGCTGGATGTCCACGGTCAGTCCCCACTCAAACCGGGAGCGGAGACGTTCCTCCAGGGTTTCAATTTCCTTCGGCGGCCGGTCCGAGGAGATGATGATCTGTTTTTTTGATTCATGGAGCGCATTGAAGGTGTGGAAAAACTCTTCCTGAGATCGTTCTTTATTAGCAAAAAACTGAATATCGTCGATCAGCAGTGCATCTACGGAACGGTAGTAGCGTTTAAACTCTTCGATCGCGTTGTTTTGCAGGGCTTTAACCATGTCCTGAACAAAGCGCTCGGAGTGCATATAAACCACTTTGGCATTCGGCTTGCGCGCCATAATGCCGTTACCCACCGCATGCAGCAGGTGAGTTTTACCCAGACCCGTGCCGCCATAAAGGAACAACGGGTTATAGGCACCGCCAGGGTTATCTGCCACCTGGCGAGCCGCCGCGCGCGCCAGTTGGTTAGATTTACCTTCAACGAAGTTATCAAACGTGTGTTTGACGTTTACGTTAGAACGATAGGTCGGTTCTGCCGGGGCCGGGACGTTATCCCAACCTGAGCGCGTAGAAGGCGCAGCACGTTGCGCCTGCGTTTGCGCCCCCTGTGCGGGGGCCGCGACGTTGCTCGTCACTGCCGCTTGTGGCGTTTGCGTCACCGATTTGGTGCCGACTTCAAAACGCAGCTGTGGGGCATCCGCTCCGCAGAAACTGGTTAGCAGTCCATTGATATTATTAAGGTACTTGTCCCGTACCCAATCGAGGACAAAACGGTTTGGCGCGTACAGGGCCAGCGTGTTATCGCTCAGTTCCGCCTGCAATGGGCGTATCCACATACTGAATTCTGTGGCTGGTAACTCATCCTGCAATCGGGCAAGACACTGCTGCCAAAGCGAAAGTGACACGGCGGACTCCACTCGAACAAAAGTCGATAATGACTAAGGCTGAAACATTCATGATTGTTGACGTACGTCGAAAAGACCCTGCTTGAGGGTGACGCACGAACCGCTGTCTGCGGTTATATGCCCGATCAAGATCCTGCAAAACGATCGGGACCGCGGATCATAGCCTAAACTGCGCAAGAGATCTTCTGTTTCTCACAGATTTTCCCGATTTATCCACAGGATGATCCAGAACTCGCTAAGTGTAAACGATCCTGCCGCGAGGCGGGCACGATTTACGCCGCATATTGGAAAATTTAATGACCATAGACAAAAATTGGCTTAATCGATCTAATAAAGATCCAGGACGATCCTTGCGCTTTACCCATCAGCCCGTATAATCCTCCACCCGGCGCGCCATGCTGGTTTTCACTGGTGTGAGGCCGTACGTTTTCCCTGCGAAAAGGTGCGGAAAAGCGCGGTAAATAAGGAAAGAGAATTGACTCCGGAGTGTACAATTATTACAATCCGGCCTCTTTAATCACCCATGGCTTCGGTGTCCATCGTTTCATTTTTCGGCGGATATCCAATAAAGCCATTGAATTTATTCAAGTTTAGGTAGAAATCGCCATGAAACGCACTTTTCAACCGTCTGTACTGAAGCGCAACCGTTCTCACGGCTTCCGTGCTCGTATGGCTACTAAAAATGGTCGTCAGGTTCTGGCACGTCGTCGTGCTAAAGGCCGCGCTCGTCTGACCGTTTCTAAGTAATAAAGCTAACCCCTGAGTGGTTAAGCTCGCATTTCCCAGGGAGTTACGCTTGTTAACTCCCAGTCAATTCACATTCGTCTTCCAGCAGCCACAACGGGCTGGCACGCCGCAAATTACCATTCTCGGCCGCCTGAATTCGCTGGGGCATCCCCGTATCGGTCTTACAGTCGCCAAGAAAAACGTTCGACGCGCCCATGAACGCAATCGGATTAAACGTCTGACGCGTGAAAGCTTCCGTCTGCGCCAACATGAACTCCCGGCTATGGATTTCGTGGTGGTGGCGAAAAAAGGGGTTGCCAACCTCGATAACCGTGCTCTCTCGGAAGCGTTGGAAAAATTATGGCGCCGCCACTGTCGCCTGGCTCGCGGGTCCTGATAGCCCTCATTCGGGTCTATCAACGCCTGATTAGTCCGCTACTCGGGCCGCATTGTCGTTTCACTCCAACCTGTTCAAGCTACGGAATTGAGGCATTGCGCAGGTTTGGAGTGATAAAAGGCAGTTGGTTGACGGTGAAACGCGTATTAAAATGCCACCCTTTACACCCTGGTGGTGACGATCCCGTCCCGCCCGGACCATTTAATACCAGAGAACACTAACGATGGATTCGCAACGCAATCTTTTAGTCATCGCTTTGCTGTTCGTGTCTTTCATGATCTGGCAAGCCTGGGAGCAGGATAAAAACCCGCAACCTCAGGCCCAACAGACCACGCAGACAACGACCACCGCAGCGGGTAGCGCCGCCGACCAGGGCGTACCGGCCAGTGGCCAGGGGAAACTGATCTCGGTTAAGACCGACGTGCTTGATCTGACCATCAACACCCGTGGTGGTGATGTTGAGCAAGCTCTGCTGCCTGCTTACCCGAAAGAGCTGAACTCTACCCAGCCGTTCCAGCTGCTGGAAACTTCACCGCAGTTTATTTATCAGGCACAGAGCGGTCTGACCGGTCGTGATGGCCCAGATAACCCGGCTAACGGCCCGCGTCCGCTGTATAACGTTGAAAAAGACGCTTATGTGCTGGCTGAAGGTCAAAACGAACTGCAGGTGCCGATGACGTATACCGACGCGGCAGGCAACACGTTTACCAAAACGTTTGTCCTGAAACGGGGTGATTACGCTGTCAACGTCAACTACAACGTGCAGAACGCTGGCGAGAAACCGCTGGAAATCTCCACCTTTGGTCAGTTGAAGCAATCCATCACTCTGCCACCGCATCTCGATACCGGAAGCAGCAACTTCGCACTGCACACCTTCCGTGGCGCGGCGTACTCCACGCCTGACGAGAAGTACGAGAAATACAAGTTCGATACCATTGCCGATAACGAAAACCTGAACATCTCTTCGAAAGGTGGTTGGGTGGCAATGCTGCAACAGTATTTCGCGACGGCGTGGATCCCGCATAACGACGGTACCAACAACTTCTATACTGCTAATCTGGGTAACGGCATCGCCGCTATCGGCTATAAATCTCAGCCGGTACTGGTTCAGCCTGGTCAGACTGGCGCGATGAACAGCACCCTGTGGGTTGGCCCGGAAATCCAGGACAAAATGGCAGCTGTTGCTCCGCACCTGGATCTGACCGTTGATTACGGTTGGTTGTGGTTCATCTCTCAGCCGCTGTTCAAACTGCTGAAATGGATCCATAGCTTTGTGGGTAACTGGGGCTTCTCCATTATCATCATCACCTTTATCGTTCGTGGCATCATGTACCCGCTGACCAAAGCGCAGTACACCTCCATGGCGAAGATGCGTATGCTGCAGCCGAAGATTCAGGCAATGCGTGAGCGTCTGGGCGATGACAAACAGCGTATCAGCCAGGAAATGATGGCGCTGTACAAAGCTGAGAAGGTTAACCCGCTGGGCGGCTGCTTCCCGCTGCTGATCCAGATGCCAATCTTCCTGGCGTTGTACTACATGCTGATGGGTTCCGTTGAACTGCGTCAGGCACCGTTTGCACTGTGGATCCACGACCTGTCTGCACAGGACCCGTACTACATCCTGCCGATCCTGATGGGCGTAACGATGTTCTTCATTCAGAAGATGTCGCCGACCACTGTGACCGACCCGATGCAGCAGAAGATCATGACCTTTATGCCGGTCATCTTCACCGTGTTCTTCCTGTGGTTCCCGTCAGGTCTGGTGCTGTACTATATCGTCAGCAACCTGGTAACCATTATTCAGCAGCAGCTGATTTACCGTGGTCTGGAAAAACGTGGCCTGCATAGCCGCGAGAAGAAAAAATCCTGATTCGGTGAGTTTTCGCTAAAATAAGGGCGGTCAGTTGACCGCCTTTTTTCTTTTCGTAGGGCGGATAAGCACCGCGTATCCGCCACACAAAGCAACAGGAACATCATGAGCGATAATGACACTATCGTAGCCCAGGCCACGCCTCCGGGACGTGGCGGCGTTGGCATCCTGCGCATCTCCGGCTTCAAAGCCCGTGAAGTTGCCGAAACCGTGCTGGGTAAACTGCCTAAGCCGCGCTACGCCGATTATCTTCCGTTTAAAGACGCCGATGGCAGCGTGCTCGATCAGGGGATTGCGCTATGGTTCCCTGGCCCGAACTCGTTCACCGGCGAAGATGTGCTGGAACTGCAGGGTCATGGCGGTCCGGTGATTCTCGACCTGCTGTTAAAACGCATTCTGACCATTCCCGGCCTGCGGATTGCTCGCCCTGGTGAGTTTTCCGAACGCGCGTTTCTTAACGATAAACTCGACTTAGCCCAGGCCGAGGCGATTGCCGATCTTATCGATGCCAGTTCGGAACAGGCAGCCCGTTCGGCACTTAACTCGCTGCAAGGCGCATTCTCCGCACGGGTCAACCATCTGGTGGAAGCCCTCACCCACTTGCGCATTTACGTCGAAGCGGCAATTGATTTCCCCGATGAAGAGATCGATTTCCTCTCCGACGGAAAAATTGAAGCCCAGCTTAATGACGTGATTGCCGATCTCGATGCAGTGCGTGCTGAAGCACGTCAGGGTAGTTTGTTGCGCGAAGGGATGAAGGTGGTGATTGCCGGACGTCCTAATGCCGGTAAATCGAGCCTGTTAAACGCGCTGGCTGGCCGTGAAGCAGCAATCGTAACCGATATCGCCGGAACCACGCGTGACGTGTTGCGTGAGCATATCCACATTGACGGAATGCCGCTGCATATCATCGACACCGCCGGGCTACGTGAAGCCAGCGATGAAGTGGAACGTATTGGTATCGAGCGCGCGTGGCAAGAAATTGAACAAGCCGACCGCGTGCTGTTTATGGTCGATGGCACCACGACAGACGCCGTTGATCCGGCGGAGATCTGGCCGGAATTTATCGCCCGTCTGCCCGCGAAACTGCCGATCACCGTGGTACGCAATAAAGCCGATATCACTGGCGAAACGCTGGGAATGAGTGAAGTGAACGGTCATGCGTTGATTCGTCTCTCGGCAAAGACTGGCGAAGGCGTGGACGTGCTGCGTAACCATCTCAAACAGAGCATGGGCTTTGACACCAACATGGAAGGCGGCTTCCTGGCGCGTCGTCGCCACCTTCAGGCGCTGGAACAGGCAGCGGAGCATTTGCAGCAAGGTAAAGCGCAACTGTTGGGTGCCTGGGCGGGCGAACTGCTGGCGGAAGAGTTGCGCCTGGCACAGCAGAACTTAAGCGAAATCACCGGGGAATTTACCTCTGATGATTTGCTGGGGCGGATTTTCTCCAGCTTCTGTATTGGTAAGTAAGTCGTCTAAATTGATATAAAGGGCACTGTTCCGTTCTGGGGGAAACTAACTATCAGAACGGAACAGCGCTTGTTTTTTTATGAGCATCCTGCACCAAAACTGCCTTTACTACTGGCTGGAGCGACTTTCAACATCTTGCAGTCCTGTCTTTACAGAGAACGATATTGCTTTAGCCGATTAAGCTCCTCTTGCGGAAAGTTAAATTCGTCTATTGCTTTCCAGAATAGTTCTTTAAATACAGGATTGCCATTTGCCTTGCTTATTACATATTTGCCTTCATTATTCTTCGCTTCCAGTTGCATCATCACATCTTTAAGATAATTTTCATTTTCACCAACCACAATTTTGAATATTTTCAGCCAGAGACCCATATATATCATCCGCTTTCTCTACCGCAAGAGAGAATGACTTCCCATCAAAGTCACGGGTAAACTGCTCCAAAATCTCATCGAAAGTGAACCCGTGTTGCAACGCCAGGCGAATCGCCGCATTCAGATATACATCAATGACCTGCTTACTCATTGTCTTATAGCTGGCAACATACAAAGAGCAAACTGCATTATTTCTGCTCAGCGACAGGAGTTCTCTCACTACATCTTTATCATTTTCATAATGGCTGGCTATCACTTCAGCTGTCTCCATCCAGGCAGCAACAATCTTCGTATGCCCTTTCACTATCGCAGAATATAAGCCTGATGCCTTCGTCCATTTGTCTGATGCTCCCGCCACTTTTTCTCTTGCTGCCATCAGTTTCAATATATCTTCTTTATTTAATTCATTTTTAAACATTTTGGCTTTTATATTGGCTAGCAATATATTAACAACATTATAATCATTGGTTCTAATAGCGCTATTTAAATCATCAATTGAGTCTATTTCCTTTCCTATACGAAGAAGTATTTCATTTTTATTTACCCCAAATTCTTTCTCAAAGTCATCTATCGCCAACAACCATGCTTTGACAATTTTATTTTGATTATTTTTCAAAGCCCTGGGAATCCAGCTCACTCCGAGATTATCTTTCGCAAGGAGTAGAGTTTCCAGGTCCTCTTGGCTAAAATTATATTTTCTGGTCAACTCTTTTAAATTTGTTATGTAATCATTAAACTTATCAATAGTATTGTGATACAATAATACACATAACCCATATATTCCTTCAGGTGATTTCGCAGCAAGAATATCAAGAGCCTTTGATGCTGTCATTTCTTGAGAGTTTTTTAATTTATCGAAAAAAAGAACAATGTTTTTATATATCCCCATTCTCATTAATAGAAATAATGCTGGTGGTGATAATGGAGGTTGCAACTCATTTTCAATACCACTTAATAAATGGGCTTGTTCCCGAGGGAGATAAGGGGTTATTCCTACACACTCGGAGCAAATATCTGTTATTACCCATTTTTGTTTTGCCTGTTGAATATTTATAAACGATTGCAATGACCCAAAAGAATCACAGTTGTTTGCTTTATAGCGTACTGCAGTATTGGTTGCATTAGGATCATAAAAGGATACAACATATTCTGTTTCACCAGCAGGCGTTTTTTTGATCCTCAAGCGGACGGCCATAGCGTGTGTTTGAGATTGAACGATTGCCGTCATATGCGTTAACTTCTCTTTTTCCATTCTGTGAAAAAAGACAGATAATGCCTCCCCAAACTTATCACTGGCAACGACGCATGTACCGGGTGGTGGATTTTTTTGTAGATTGTTAAATTGCTGCTCAAGCTCGAAAGGAATATGTTTTTGTATATCTTCCGGAGATGAATAGTAAGCCTTTAATGGAACTTTCCCTGTATGCTCATTCATTGAATCTATACAGTATTGCAGAGCAAAATGTCTACATTCTATTAAACTTTTTGGTTTTCCAGTAAAATGCAACAGGCAATTATAATCTACAATATCATATTTGCTATTAGCTTTTATCTGCTCTTTTGTAAAACTCTCATCATCAGGGTACGTATGAAGGCAAGTAAAAATATCATCCAGGAATTTTATAAGCACTGGAGATACGGAAATATGTACTATATTGATTGCGTCTGCATCGCTTACGGTTAAAATCATACCTTCAGGTTGTTGCTTAGATCTGGAGACAAGAATTGAATATGCACCATCGCTATAGAAACCTAACTCAACTTCAGAACAATGATTAACAAAATGATTTAACGGCCCCTCTTTTTCAAGTGAATAAACTGAAGGACTTTTAAGATACGCAACTATATCGTCAACGAATAATTGAGATTTATTTTTTTCTCCATCCAAATCAGGCACGAAAGAAGGAGATTGTATACATACTCTGCTAACAGTTACGTTATCAACCATTTTCTTTCCCCTCATCCATATGAAAGTTGTAGTAATAATAAGGTTACTATTTAAAAATCAACTATCAAATTTCGCTCATTTATAGAGTTATTTGTCTTTTTACGTCATTTCCCCATCAGGTCATCAACCTGGTAATGAGGTGGGTAAACCGCGACGTCAACGAGGGGAACAGCTCCTTGTAATGGTATCCCTATAATCAATATCATCATCTTCAACAATAATTATAAAAATTAAAAAAATTATCCATTCACGTATTTTTGTTAATATTCTTTATGTGTCAGTTCTCATAAACACAGCCAATAACTAAATGTGATTCGATTCACATTTAAACAATTTCATAATAGACAAATTTCTTGAGTATTATACTGTAGCTTCGTGTCTTTCGAGGATAAGTGCATTATGAATATCTTACATATATGTGTGACCTCAAAATGGTTCAATATTGACAACAAGATTGTCGATCACCGCCCTTGATTTGCCCTTCTGTAGCCATCACCAGAGCCAAACCGATTAGATTCAATGTGATCTATTTGTTTGCTATATCTTAAATTTGCCTTTTGCAAAGGCCATCTCTCGTTTATTTACTTGTGTTAGTAAATGATGGTGCTTGCATATATACATGGCGAATTAATGGATATTGCAGATGCAATATTCACAGGGATCACTGTAATTAAAATAAATGAAGGATTATGTAATGGAAAACTTTAAACATCTCCCTGAACCGTTCCGCATTCGTGTTATTGAGCCAGTAAAACGTACCACTCGCGCTTATCGTGAAGAGGCAATTATTAAATCCGGTATGAACCCGTTCCTGCTGGATAGCGAAGATGTGTTTATCGATTTACTGACCGACAGCGGCACCGGGGCGGTGACGCAGAGTATGCAGGCCGCGATGATGCGCGGCGACGAAGCTTACAGCGCCAGCCGCAGCTACTATGCGTTAGCCGAGTCAGTGAAAAATATCTTTGGTTATCAATACACCATTCCGACTCACCAGGGCCGTGGTGCAGAGCAAATCTATATTCCAGTACTGATTAAAAAGCGCGAGCAGGAAAAAGGCCTGGATCGCAGCAAAATGGTGGCGTTCTCTAACTATTTCTTTGATACCACACAGGGCCATAGCCAGATTAACGGCTGTACCGTGCGTAACGTCTATATCAAAGAAGCCTTCGATACGGGCGTGCGTTACGACTTTAAAGGCAACTTTGACCTTGAGGGATTAGAACGCGGTATTGAAGAAGTTGGTCCGAATAACGTGCCGTATATCGTTGCAACCATCACCAGTAACTCCGCAGGCGGTCAGCCGGTTTCACTGGCAAACTTAAAAGCGATGTACAGCATCGCGAAGAAATATGATATTCCGGTGGTAATGGACTCCGCGCGCTTTGCTGAAAACGCCTATTTCATCAAGCAGCGTGAAGCAGAATACAAAGACTGGACCATCGAGCAGATCACCCGCGAAACCTACAAATATGCCGATATGCTGGCGATGTCCGCCAAGAAAGATGCGATGGTGCCGATGGGCGGCTTGCTGTGCATGAAAGACGACAGTTTCTTTGATGTGTACACCGAGTGCAGAACCCTTTGCGTAGTTCAGGAAGGCTTCCCGACGTATGGCGGCCTGGAAGGCGGCGCGATGGAGCGTCTGGCCGTAGGTCTGTATGACGGCATGAATCTGGACTGGCTGGCTTATCGTATTGCGCAGGTGCAGTATCTGGTCGATGGTCTGGAAGAGATTGGCGTTGTCTGCCAGCAGGCGGGCGGTCACGCGGCATTCGTTGATGCCGGTAAACTGCTTCCGCATATCCCGGCAGATCAGTTCCCGGCACAGGCGCTGGCCTGCGAGCTGTATAAAGTCGCCGGTATCCGCGCGGTAGAAATTGGCTCTTTCCTGTTAGGCCGCGATCCGAAAACCGGTAAACAACTGCCATGCCCGGCTGAACTGCTGCGTTTAACCATTCCGCGCGCAACATATACTCAAACACATATGGACTTCATTATTGAAGCCTTCAAACATGTGAAAGAGAACGCGTCGAATATTAAAGGGTTAACCTTTACCTACGAACCAAAAGTATTGCGTCACTTCACCGCAAAACTGAAAGAAGTTTAATTAATACTACTGAGTGGCTATAAGGATGTTAGCCACTCTCTTACCCTACATCCTCAATAACAAAAATAGCCTTCCTCTAAAGGTGGCATCATGACTGATCAAGCTGAAAAAAAGCACTCTGCATTTTGGGGTGTTATGGTTATAGCAGGTACAGTAATCGGTGGAGGTATGTTTGCTTTACCTGTGGATCTTGCCGGTGCCTGGTTTTTCTGGGGTGCCTTTATCCTTATCATTGCCTGGTTTTCAATGCTTCATTCCGGGTTATTGTTATTAGAAGCAAATTTAAATTATCCCGTCGGCTCCAGTTTTAACACCATCACCAAAGATTTAATCGGTAACACCTGGAACATTATCAGCGGTATTACCGTTGCCTTCGTTCTCTATATCCTCACTTATGCCTATATCTCTGCTAATGGTGCGATCATTAGTGAAACGATATCAATGAATTTGGGTTATCACGCTAATCCACGTATTGTCGGGATCTGCACAGCCATTTTCGTTGCCAGCGTATTGTGGATAAGCTCGTTAGCCGCCAGTCGTATTACCTCATTGTTCCTCGGGCTGAAGATTATCTCCTTTGTGATCGTGTTTGGTTCTTTCTTCTTCCAGGTCGATTACTCCATTCTGCGCGATTCCACCAGCACCACTGCGGGTACATCTTATTTCCCGTATATCTTTATGGCTTTGCCGGTGTGTCTGGCGTCATTTGGTTTCCACGGCAATATTCCCAGCCTGATTATTTGCTATGGCAAACGCAAAGATAAGCTAATCAAAAGCGTGGTCTTCGGTTCGCTGCTGGCGCTGGTGATTTATCTCTTCTGGCTCTATTGCACCATGGGGAATATTCCGCGAGAAAGCTTTAAGGCGATTATTTCCTCAGGCGGCAACGTTGATTCACTGGTGAAATCGTTCCTCGGCACCAAACAGCACGGCATTATCGAGTTTTGCCTGCTGGTGTTCTCCAACTTAGCTGTCGCCAGCTCGTTTTTTGGTGTCACGCTGGGATTGTTCGATTATCTGGCGGACCTGTTTAAGATTGATAACTCCCACGGCGGGCGTTTCAAAACCGTGCTGTTAACCTTCCTGCCACCCGCGTTGTTGTATCTGATCTTCCCGAACGGCTTTATTTACGGGATCGGCGGTGCCGGACTGTGCGCCACTATTTGGGCGGTCATTATTCCCGCAGTGCTGGCAATCAAAGCTCGCAAAAAGTTTCCCAATCAGATGTTCACGGTCTGGGGCGGCAATCTTATTCCGGCGATTGTCATTCTCTTTGGTATAACCGTAATTTTGTGCTGGTTCGGCAACGTCTTTAACGTGTTACCTAAATTTGGCTAAATCCTTCAAGAAGCCAGTCATTCGCTGGCTTCTTGCCTCTCAGGAAATCACTTATGTCCAAATGGCAACTCGCCTGATTCTCCTTCACCACGTATGCTTTGCGTCACCTTACTATCAGGACGCTTTAGCCCATGTCCCGCTTTTTGATTTGTAGTTTTGCCCTGGTTTTACTTTATCCCGCTGGGATTGATATGTACCTCGTTGGTTTACCGCGCATCGCCGCCGATCTCAATGCCAGCGAAGCGCAGTTACATATTGCGTTCTCCGTTTATCTGGCAGGTATGGCAGCTGCGATGTTATTTGCCGGTAAAGTGGCCGATCGTTCAGGGAGAAAACCGGTCGCCATCCCCGGCGCGGCGCTATTTATTATCACTTCGGTGTTCTGTTCACTGGCTGAAACCAGCACGTTATTTCTTGCAGGGCGCTTTCTACAGGGGTTGGGCGCGGGCTGTTGTTACGTGGTGGCATTCGCCATTTTGCGCGACACGCTGGATGATCGACGTCGGGCAAAAGTGCTGTCGTTACTCAACGGCATTACCTGCATCATTCCGGTGTTAGCGCCGGTGCTCGGTCATCTGATTATGCTTAAATTCCCGTGGCAGAGTCTGTTCTGGACGATGGCAATAATGGGCATCGCGGTACTGATGTTGTCTTTGTTTATTTTAAAAGAAACGCGCCCTGCCGCCCCCGCAGCTTCGGACAAATCACGAGAAAATAGCGAGTCGCTGCTTAATCGGTTTTTCCTCAGCCGTGTTGTTATCACCACCCTCAGCGTTTCGGTGATCCTCACCTTCGTCAATACATCGCCGGTATTGCTGATGGAAATCATGGGTTTTGAGCGCGGAGAATACGCCACCATTATGGCGTTGACCGCTGGCGTCAGCATGACCGTTTCATTTTCCACGCCATTTGCGCTGGGAATTTTTAAGCCACGTACGTTGATGATCACCTCACAGGTGTTATTCCTGGCGGCGGGCATCACTCTTACCGTTTCACCTTCCCATGCGGTTTCTCTGTTTGGTATCACGCTGATTTGCGCCGGTTTCTCGGTAGGTTTTGGTGTGGCGATGAGTCAGGCGTTAGGGCCATTTTCATTACGCGCGGGCGTAGCCAGCTCGACCTTAGGTATTGCGCAGGTTTGCGGTTCGTCACTGTGGATTTGGCTGGCAGCGGTGGTTGGTATCAGCGCATGGAATATGCTGATCGGGATTCTGATTGCCTGTAGCATAGTGAGCCTGTTGCTGATTATGTTCGTCGCGCCTGGACGCCCGGTTACCGCTCATGAAGAAATCCATCACCACGCTTGATCTCAATCTGCTGCTCTGTCTGCAGCTGCTGATGCAGGAGCGCAGCGTAACCAAAGCGGCGAAGCGGATGAACGTGACACCTTCGGCGGTGAGTAAGTCGCTGGCAAAGTTAAGAGCGTGGTTTGACGACCCGCTCTTTGTGAACTCACCGTTGGGGCTGTCGCCCACACCGCTAATGGTCAGCATGGAGCAAAATCTGGCGGAGCGGATGCAAATGAGCAACCTGCTGCTGGATAAACCGCACCACCAGACACCGCGCGGCCTGAAGTTTGAGCTGGCGGCAGAATCACCGCTAATGATGATCATGCTTAATGCGCTGTCGAAACAGATCTACCAACGTTACCCGCAGGCGACCATCAAATTACGTAACTGGGATTACGATTCCTTAGATGCCATTACTCGTGGTGAAGTGGATATCGGTTTTTCCGGTCGCGAAAGTCATCCCCGTTCGCGGGAGCTGTTAAGCTCGCTACCGTTAGCCATTGATTATGAAGTGCTGTTTAGTGATGTGCCCTGCGTCTGGTTACGCAAAGATCATCCGGCACTGCATGAAAAGTGGGATCTCGATACCTTTTTACGTTATCCGCATATCAGCATTTGCTGGGAACAGAGCGATACCTGGGCGCTGGACAATGTGTTACAGGAGCTGGGGCGCGAACGTACGATTGCAATGAGCCTGCCGGAATTCGAGCAGTCGCTGTTTATGGCAGCACAGCCCGACAATCTGCTACTGGCGACCGCGCCGCGCTACTGTCAGTACTACAATCAACTCCACCAACTGCCGTTGGTTGCTCTTCCTCTCCCGTTTGACGAAAGCCAGCAAAAAAAGCTGGAAGTCCCTTTTACCCTGCTGTGGCATAAACGGAACAGCCATAATCCGAAGATCGTCTGGTTACGGGATACCATTAAAAATCTTTACGCGTCGATGGCATAACCGAATCGTATGAAACGCGACCCGATTTCACAATAAAATGTAAAAAAGTTGTAATAAGCTTGTCTGAATCGAACTTTTAGCCGCTTTAGTCTGTCCATCATTCCAGTAAATGATTACTCTTGTATTCATAATGGACCATTAAGCATGGAGCGAAAAATGGCGACTCACTTTGCCCGAGGGATTTTAACGGAAGGACATCTGATTTCTGTTCGTCTCCCCTCCCAGTGTCATCAAGAAGCCCGAAACATTCCCCCTCATCGTCAAAGCCGTTTTCTGGCGTCCAGAGGTTTACTCGCAGAACTGATGTTCATGCTGTATGGCATTGGCGAATTGCCGGAAATCGTCACCCTGCCGAAAGGTAAACCGGTTTTCAGTGATAAAAATTTGCCTTCGTTTTCTATTTCCTATGCCGGGAATATGGTTGGCGTGGCGTTAACAACCGAAGGTGAATGTGGCCTCGATATGGAACTGCAGCGTGCGACGCGCGGGTTTCATAGCCCACACGCGCCCGATAACCACACATTTTCCAGCAATGAATCGCTATGGATCAGTAAACAAAACGATCCTAACGAAGCGCGGGCGCAGCTCATCACGCTGCGCCGAAGCGTGCTAAAACTAACCGGTGATGTTTTGAATGACGATCCGCGCGATCTGCAACTGCTGCCCATTGCCGGACGCCTGAAATGTGCTCATGTAAATCATGTAGAAGCGTTATGCGACGCGGAGGACGTGCTGGTGTGGTCCGTGGCGGTCACGCCCACGATTGAAAAGCTCAGTGTCTGGGAGTTAGATGGCAAACACGGCTGGAAAAGCCTGCCGGATATTCACAGCCGCGCCAACAATCCTACCAGCCGGATGATGCGTTTTGCCCAGCTCTCTACCATGAAGGCTTTTTCGCCAAATTGATAGACAACCACAGGAGTCATTATGTCTGAAAAATTGCAGGTGGTTACGTTACTGGGGAGCCTGCGCAAAGGCTCATTTAATGGCATGGTTGCACGTACCCTACCGAAAATTGCTCCGGCGAGCATGGAAGTCAATGCGTTACCTTCCATTGCCGACATTCCCCTGTATGACGCTGACGTACAGCAGGAAGAAGGTTTTCCAGCAACGGTTGAAGCTCTGGCGGAACAGATCCGTCAGGCTGACGGTGTGGTGATCGTCACGCCGGAATATAACTATTCGGTACCGGGTGGGCTGAAAAATGCCATCGACTGGCTTTCCCGCCTGCCGGATCAACCGCTGGCCGGTAAACCGGTGTTGATTCAGACCAGCTCAATGGGCGTGATTGGCGGCGCGCGCTGTCAGTATCACCTGCGCCAGATTCTGGTTTTCCTCGATGCAATGGTGATGAACAAGCCGGAATTTATGGGCGGCGTGATTCAGAACAAAGTTGATCCGCAAACCGGAGAAGTGATTGATCAGGGTACGCTGGACCACCTGACCGGGCAATTGACCGCATTTGGCGAGTTTATTCAGCGAGTTAAGATCTAAATAAAAAACCCGCCAGCAATCATGCATGGCGGGTTTTTAACGCGCTATCGATTTTAGTGAGCGTCGATAAATACAATCTTCAGGATAAACAGCAGCGCAACGATGATTACGCACGGGCTAAGGTCACGAATACGCCCGGTACCAATCTTCATCACGCAGTAGGAGATAAAGCCCAGCGCAATACCTTCGGTAATCGAGAAGCTGAACGGCATCATCACAGCGGTAATAAACGCCGGAACAGATTCAGTAAGATCCTGCCAGTTCACGCGAGCAAGACTTGAGGTCATCAACACGCCAACGTAAATCAGCGCACCAGCTGCAGCGTAGCCTGGCACCATCCCCGCCAGCGGCGACAGAAAGATAACCAGCAGGAACAGCAGACCAACAACCACTGCCGTCAGACCGGTACGACCGCCAACCGATACGCCGGAAGAGGACTCAATATAAGCCGTAACGGAAGAAGTACCGATAAACGAACCGGTCACGGAAGAGATACTGTCGACATACAGCGCCTGCTTCATGCGCGGGAATTTCCCCTTCTCATCTGCCAGACCGGCTTTATCGGTCACGCCAATCAACGTGCCGGAGGAGTCAAACAGGTTGACCAGCATGAAAGAGAAAATCACCCCTGCCAGCCCGAGGTTAAACGACCCGGCTAAATCTACATGACCCACGACAGTCATTACGCTCGGCGGCGCAGAAACGATGCCATTGTAGTGGACATCACCCAGCATCCAGCCCAGCAGCGTTGTCACCACGATAGAAACCAGCACCGCTGCGTGAATGTTGCGTGAGGCCAGAATAGCAATGATGAAGAAGCCGAGGATCCCCAGCAGCACGCTGTGAGAAGTCAGATTACCGATGCTGACCAGCGTTTCCGGGTTAGCGACAATCACACCTGCGTTTTTCAGCCCCATCATGCCAATGAACAGACCGATACCGCTGGTAATGCCCACACGCAGACTCACCGGAATGTTGGCAATCATCCAGTAGCGAACGCGGAAAATCGTCAGTAACAGCAGACCAATCGCGCCCCAGAAGATTGCGCCCATCCCGACTTGCCACGGCAAGCCCATCGCCTGCACAACGACAAAAGCGAAGAACGCATTCAGGCCCATAGCGGGTGCCAGTGCAACTGGCAGGTTAGCAAACAGCCCCATCATAATACTGCCGAATGCAGCAATCAGACAGGTAGTGACGAAGACGGCGCTGGTATCCATGCCAGCAACGCCAAGAATTTGCGGGTTAACAAAAACGATGTAAACCATCGTCAGGAAGGTGGTAAAACCGGCGATCACTTCGGTCCGTGCCGTCGTGCCATGTTCGCGCAGTTTAAACACGCGTTCCAGCATCCCCTGGCCAGAAGCCTGGGTTGTGTGTTGTTGACTCATTATCTATTTCCGAACAAGGAGGGAAAATCCGTCGCTATCGTATACCAAAATGAGACAATATGGACGGCTGAAGATAACTTTTTTCATTGTATTTGCTTATACGGCAACGATTGCGTCATGCGAATTGGCATGACGAAAACGTTAAACTAACGATAAAGGAAAGACATGTCCCAGATAGAAGCGGTATTTTTCGACTGCGACGGTACGCTGGTCGATAGCGAGGTCATTTGCTCTCGCGCCTATGTCACGATGTTCAGGGAATTTGGCATTCACGTTGACCTGAAAGAGATTTTTACCCGTTTTAAAGGCGTAAAACTCTACGAAATCATCGATATCATCAGTAAAGAACAGGGCGTGACGATGGTCCAGGCCGATGCCGAGCACGTTTACCGCGCAGAAGTAGCACGTCTGTTTGATACCGAACTTGAGGACATCGCAGGAGCGAACGAATTGCTGGCGAGCATTAACGTGCCGATGTGCGTCGTCTCTAACGGTCCGGTCAGCAAAATGCAGCATTCGCTTGGTAAGCTCAACATGCTGCACTACTTCCCGGAAAAACTGTTCAGCGGATATGACATTCAGCGTTGGAAGCCCGATCCGGCATTAATGTTCCATGCGGCAAAAGCGATGAATGTGAACGTTGAAAACTGCATTCTGGTCGATGACTCCAGCGCTGGCGCTCAATCAGGGATAGATGCCGGAATGGAAGTGTTTTACTTCTGCGCTGACCCGCACAATAAGCCGATCGTTCACCCGAAAGTCACCACCTTTACCGAGCTGTCGCAGCTGCCTGCGCTCTGGAAGGCACGCGGCTGGAATATAACGCGATAATCGCCTCCTTACTTCAACACTTACACATCAGTCACGCTGGTTTGAGATACAGAACACCAGGTGTCTGATGAGTAAGCGTCTATTCCCTATGAATAATTTATGTCGTTATTCGTCCTGTCATCCACCCTCTGTATGGTTAAGCCTGGGTTATATTTTGTACAATATCGGGATACCGTTCGAACCAATCCAGAATATTACGCATCGCGTCACTGATGTTTTTATCGTCTTTATATTGATTCTCAAGTCTATTATTTCGAACAATAGTAAGCTTAGAACGTATTTTATCATCACAATCGACAATTTTCGCATTCAATGCATTTACTTCATCCTGCACTTCTATACTATTCCAATTGTCCCTTTTGTTATCAAATAAAGTCCTTTTATCCTCTAATGATTTATTACGACTTATGATTAACTCTTTAATTTCTCGCAATAAGTCATCGTAATCTTTAATGGAAGCTCTTATTTCCTGATAGTTTTTTAGTAAATCCTCCCAGTTAATTGCAAATGCACTGGAAAAATAGTAAAAATCGCGAGCATACTTATTGAGCCTTGAGTCGTAATCTGTCTTAAACGATTTTATATGTTCCAGTTGGTTTGATAGTGCTTTAATTTGTTTTTCTTCAACACCTTCAAAAATGGGTGCAAGTTCCTTATAATCAAATGTTACATTTGTAGCAGATTCTTTATGAGACTCCTTTATTTGCTTTTGGACATATTCTTTTGGATTTTCAGTAAGTATTGTTCCATCTGGCGGCGGAATCATTTTATTTATTATAGATTCAACAAACTTAATCCGGTCACTTTCTATCATATTGTTAATGATATTTTGTGCATTTTCCTGCATATCTTTAAAAATAAAAAACTCAACCCTACTATTATCAAAATGATATTTTTCCTCGTACGATTTATTTTCAACATAAAGTGTTGATAAAAACGACTCTAACTCTAAAAATGCGTTTTTATATTTTTCCTTAGTCTTTGACTCGGAATTATAAAAATTTATTACATCGATATTGATAGCACTTACCTTTTTTAAGAAATCAGGTATTTGTTCTTTACTTATAGCTCCGTCCAGATCCATATACATGTATTTTTGCGCTGTAAGACCATCTTTTGAATAATTTGTATTTGGATCAATAGCACAGTCTTTGCACCTATCTCCACTGTAATAATAGCCTAAATTTGCCCCAATCAAATTACTATTTTTAAAGAAGACATTATTGTTCTCTGTATTTTTCTTGCTAAATGAAGAATCGGTCCCTTTCTTTATACTCTCTACGCATTTCGAAAAATTATCATCTAACTTAAGATTTCTCGATCTTCTTTCAATGTAATCAGAAAAATACTCTTTGGGGTTAAACATAGTTCTATCTGAACCATCTTCACGAAGACCATCGTTTATTTTAATATGCTTCAAATTACAATTATAAAACACAGTCCCCGTATCCGGACCCCTGATTTCATCATAATTAGACTTGTTGAACGAATTTGCCAAAAAATCCATTCCATGAGCATCAAGCCCTATTATATTACAGTTATAAAAATGACTCAGAAGTATACTCGAGCCAGGACAACATCCTCCCTGGATTATACAATCCTGAACGAAAGACTGCATAAAGAGATAAGAACCTAATTTTTCTTGAATACTATCAGGTTGTGTAACGGTGTAGATTTTAGACGTCTCACATCTATAATTTTCAATTTTGCATTTAGAAATAAAACAACCTTTAAACATACCTTTTATTGGTTTTTTATTTCCTGATTCCACAGTATCATCATTAGTCTCATAAAGCTGTATGTTGTTGAATTTACAATCATCGAAATAGCAATTTTCAAAAACCGGACCTTCAAGGTTAGGGCTGTTTATCACTCCTGAAAAAATTACATTCTTAAAACTACAATATTTTAATGAATTTAAAACATCCTTAGACAACGATGATAAATTGATTGTTGTATTAATAATAGGAATTTTATTTTTAATCAGCGTCGCAAGTTTTACAGAATAATTATCAAACGTTAATCTCACCAAGGGAGAATTATCAAAATGTAAATCATCGAGATAATTATCAAGCGTTAATCTCTCTGAAGAAACCTGTTTTTTTTCGTTATCATTCGAAGTAGCCCCCGTGTAGAGATTAAAGGATCTACTCACAATAACTTCATTATTTTCATTTGTGGTAAAGTCTGTCTTAGTACTAAATCGCCATTGTTGTTCTTTTTTTGCCAGAGATTTAATCTTATCGAACACCTCGGCTTTATTATCAACTTTCGTGACAAATTCGTAAATTAAGCCTTTGACTTCTTTAATATGAGAGCCAGGAAAAAGATCGCGAACAAACTCCCACAGTGTACGTTTTTTAAATAAATCCCCTTTGCCATCAAGAATATTTTCAATATCCTTAGAGTTTACATTATATTTCTTATCATTAATACTTAAAGCAATTTTATCAGAATAGCCTTTATGACTAAGCCTCTCCTTATACATTGCTTCTAAAAAAGGATTAGTATTAACAAAAACATCTGGTTTTAATTTAGCGACCATAAATCCTCCGGCGTGTAATATTGAGTTGTTTGAAAAACAATAACTTCTATGTTGTTAATTAACTGTACTGCTAGTTAGGTTAGCAACAAGTGTTACTTATATTACCGGTGAATACTGTAAAAAATAGCTCATTATTTCCATTTTAACCCAGGGTGTTCACCCTGGATTTGCAATTTTTTGGGGGTTAACGGTACATTCCACGGGTTAACCGCAGCATCAGAAAATGAGCGTTTTTTTATAGCCGCTTTTATTGTCGAGGTTAAAATAAAGAGATTTTATTAAATTTTATCAAGGTGATTTATGGATAATCTTATTGGCACACCACCAAACCACGCAGTTCCCCATAACTATATAGACATGGAGCAAATGGAATATTTATGTCATCTCAATCGTTTTTCTAAATCACCTGACGATTTTTTGATAACTGGTCAGAGAGAGGACCTTTTTACATATAAATATGTTTTAGATGGTTCATTTTCAAATTTACAGCATTTACTTCCTAAAGGACAACTACAGAAGATACAACAGAGATTAAGTTCTCTTATGCATAAAAACATGTTTCATTGTTTTCATGTTTTTTTATTAAAACTATGCTCAATTGAGAGTATTCCTCTCCCAAATGCCGATTACGCTTTCTTTGATGACGAAATGCCATTTACATTAACTGATGAACAGATCGAAAATATTTCTTTTTTAAACGCATATCACAAAGAAAAGAAAGGAAACAACGACATTGTTACATTTGATTTCATGAGCGCTGATCACCACTATAATTTTAGCACAACCATAGCTTTAACAAATGATAGCTTCCATATATCTTCAATAAACAACCATAACTCACAGGTTATATTCGATGAAAACATCCATTTACATCCCTATGAATTACCAGAATCATCACAATGGTGTTATCAGTTAATAAAAAACATGATTTCTTTACATTGCAGATATAATAACAATTTCAAGATAAACTAAACCTTTTGTTTTGATTTTAAAAATAAATCTTTTTGTAATGCCAGGTTGCAATATATAACGTTTATTGCATGTTTTTTTTCACATGAAAACATGAAATATTCGACATTTCATGATATTAACCTTGATATGTGTGAGATAAAGAATTGCAATTTTAACAATTCAGAGATGAATTTCATTTCGTGCGTCGGGACAAATTTTAGCGGTTCTACATTTAACAATGTAAAAACAACAACAGCGCAACTAATTAAGACACCAACAAAGTGGACGAATAATACTCTAAAATATTGGTTCTCCAGTTGTAATAAACGTAATATCATCTTCACTTTTAATACAATATCTGATAGAAATATGAAATTAAAAGGTATCAAGGATATATTACTGTCGTTGGTTGACCAAAAAGTCAATATTTATAGTGTAAGGCAAGAGCTTCTGGATTTTCTTAATAATGATTTATATAAAAATGATGGAGAGATTCTCTCTTATAAAGAATCAATAATGTTGTTTTGTGCTGAATAGCCGAAATTAGATTATTCAGATTAACTACCGCACTCTATGTTGTGTTTATATCCATGTAAGGAAACAGGTCATTTGTGAATCCTGACACCAGACTATGACTATCGCCCAGGGATAATCCACAACCGCTGGAAGCAGTCTCTTTTCAGTTGGATAAAACCGTAAAGTGCGATTGCGATAAATAATAAATACAGGCTTATTATTCCAGTCTTTTTTATTGCGTTGGTTGATTCAAATGGCTCGGTTAGTAAAATGCACCATTCACTCGGAAAACTCAACATGTTGCACTCTTATACGCCGTATGGAAAAGACGTAGGAGTGGTATAACCATTTAATCGTCTCCCAACGTCAACGCTTACACATCAGCGACACTGGTTTAATTAAAGCATACCAGATTTCTGATGAGTAAGCGTCTTTTCGTATAACCTCATTGTCATAGGAACGACTTGATCCGTTTATTTATATGCCATGTTATTCAGTATCAGTTTTCTTAATAGCTTTCACCATATTTTGATTTTCTTTTAGCCAAGTCCTGATATTTTGAACTACATCATTAAGTGTATTCTCTTGTTGATACTTTATCTTGAACCTCTCTGTTTCAGAGGAAAGATCCCGGATTGCATTATCTATTTCTTCAATTTTTTTATCTATTTTCTTTATATCATTTTCGATTTTGACTTTTTCATCATTATCATTTAAATTAAGCATCTTCTCATTAAAATAAACCTTTCTTTCTAGCTGAGCATCTCTTGTGCCAGAAAGGTTGGCTAAATCTTGAAATTTATAAGTGAAATTTTCATTAATATAATTATTATTTCTATCAATGCCCCCCAATAAATATTGTTCAATGTCAAAGAATGAAGCAATTTCATGGGCTACATTTGCTGGTTTTTCTATATATTTCTCTTGGTTTATTTTTTCTTCTGCCTTAAAGTTTTTCACCGTTAAAAAAAGATTTTGCTTTTCCAAAAATTTCTCCTTTGTAGGCTTATTCTTATTCTCATAATCGTAGTAAAGTACTTGCAAACCAGCAAAATCAAAGTAAAATCTATTACCATTTGGATTGGCAGTACGATATGTTTTTTCATTTCCATTTTCATCGTAATGTCTATACCAATAAAGGTTATTATAGATTTTATGCATGAAATTCACTTTATCAGTATCTATTTCACTAGC
>ERZ779880.1211-NODE-1211-length-24831-cov-7.929811_pt1 | contig 24831 bp, 26 predicted proteins | sample MGYA00511555_ERZ779880 | MGnify/ENA primary metagenome ERZ779880 (study PRJEB29588, sample SAMEA2145815) | human gut metagenome | biome: human gut; feature: human-associated habitat; material: faeces | place: Denmark | collected 2008/2010 ...
ATTTGAAGTTGAAAACAAAATCGATTTCTTGCTATCCGCAGTAAACTAAAAAATTCAAGTTTGGAGAATTGAGAAAATCGGGATTTGTGGAGGAAAAAGAGAATGTGTTTAATATGCGATAGAATAGAAATGATAAAACAAGGAACTAATCCTTATTTCGTCAAGGAGTTAGAGACAGGATATGTTGTTATTGGAGATAACCAGCATTTTTATGGATATACTTTATTTTTATACAAGAAGCACGGTAATAAAACAGAGATATTCCATTTAGAGAAAGATGAACAAGCAAAATTTTTAGAAGAAATGACAATAGTTGCTGAGGCAGTATCAAGAGCATTTGGTGCTGAAAAAATGAATTATGAATTACTTGGAATGGGTGATGCTCATCTTCATTGGCACTTAAATCCAAGAAGAACTGGTGATATTGAGAATTACGGAAACAATGGAAAAGGACCAGTTTGGTGGTATCCAATGGAAAAAATGTATAGTGATGATAATAGACCAACAGAGGAAGAATTGGAACAAATGAAATCAAAATTGTTAATAGAGTTAGATAAGCTGTTGTAAAACAAATCCCAGTTTGTAGAAATAAAAAAGTTGGAATTTCCTAAAAATATTACGAACCGTCTCATTGAATAGGAATGGCATATAGATTATACTTAATCAAGGAGGTGGCTGAAATGGCAAACGAAGATAAAAAAGATTTTAATGCAATGTTGCATGATAATAAGGATATGCCTAAAATTCAAACTATTACAGACCAGAAAAGTATTGAAAAATATGGTGGAAGTAAAATGTATTTTGCTCCGCCCATTGACTATGACAGGGTGATGAAAAAGATCCCTTATGGGAAAGTGATTACTGTTGGGAAAATACGAGAATACTTTGCGGAGTTGAGTGGTGCAGATTTTACAGAACCGATTACAGCAGGAATTTTTGTTTCTATTGCGGCATGGGCGAGTTACCAGCGTTCTGAAGTTGAAACGCCTTATTGGAGAACATTGAAGGCAAATGGAGAATTAAACGCTAAATATCCAAACGGTGTTGAGGCTCAGAAAGAAAAATTAGAAGCCGAAGGGCACATCATTATTCGAAAAGGGCGTAAAAATGTACGATATTATGTAAAGGACTATGAAAAAATCTCTTTGATTTACAATAGATGGATTCTAGTTTTTGAGGCTGGATAAACTCAAACTTGAAGGAGTGTTATAATGGAAATTAGATATATCAATAAAGGATAATCTGAGAGCAAAAAAGTTTTATGAAAAGAACGGATTTATTTGTTCTTACGAATACCTTAATGACAATATCGCAGGTAAAGAATTAAGAGAAGTCATGTACACATATAAATTACAGGAGGAGAGTTTACATGGACAAATATGAAATCAGTGCATTTCCAAAAGACAAATGGAAAGGCACGATAATACCAATGACAATCCGAAGTGACAGTTATTATGATTTTGAAATTCGTCCCTTTGATAAGAATGGCTGCCGGATTTCTATGGTTAGAAAACCTGCTGAATCGGAGATCGTTCATAATCCGGAAGAATATGATTTTCCGGATTCACTATATCAGGAACACTGGGAAAATGCGGAGGCATACGGCGTGGTAAGTGAGAGCGGAGAGATGCTGGCTTGTATTGAAGTATGCCCGGAAGAATGGTCGAATCGACTTGTAGTTACGGAACTCTGGGTGTCCGAGGAACTTCGCAGAAAAGGTGTCGGGAAAAGATTGATGGATAAAGCGAAAGAGGTTGCTGTAAGGCAGAAACGCCGTGCGGTCATTTTGGAAACGCAGTCTTGCAACACAAATGCGATCGGCTTTTATCTTCATCAGGGATTTGAATTGATCGGTTTTGATACCTGCTGTTATTCAAATGAAGATATTGCCCGGAGGGAAGTCAGAGTGAATCTTGGATTCTTTTTATCGAGAGCGGAAGAATAAAGAATTTGATTGACTTTCCCTTAAAATGTGGTAATATTTAAGGAAAGAATCTCCCAATAGCATATTGATTTTGGGAGAAAGGGATAATATCTGGGAGAAAGGAGAAGGAGATGAAAGAGTTTGACTATTCCAAACTAAAAGACAGAACCTGGGATAATGAGATCTTGACATATGTTGCTCAGATTCATGAATATAAAGGCAAACAGGAATTATATATGCAACAGAAACCAGTTGAATTGAAGCGGTTAATTGAAATCGCTAAGATTCAAAGTACGGAAAGTTCAAATGAAATTGAAGGTATTGTTACGACAAATGCCAGATTAAAACAATTGGTGGAAGATAAAACAACACCAAGAAATAGAGATGAGGAAGAAATTCTTGGTTATCGCAATGTGCTTAATATTGTTCATGAAAGTTATGACGCAATTCCCATTAGAAGCAAGTATATTTTACAGCTTCATGGAGAACTGTTAAAATATACTGCGTATTCTTATGCAGGTAAGTATAAGAATACTCCGAATGAGATTGATATGGTATTGGAAAGCGGAGAAAAGATAGTTTTATTTAAGCCGCTTGAACCGTATGAGACTCCCGATGCAGTAGAACGTCTTTGTAATGAGTTTGAGAAAGCAATTGATGAGAAAATTGTGGATCCACTTATTTTAATACCGAATTTTATTTTGGATTTTTTGTGTATCCATCCTTTTAATGATGGCAATGGAAGAATGAGCAGACTGATAACGCTATTACTTATGTACAGAAGTGGTTATTTTGTTGGACAGTATATTAGTATGGAAAAAGCTATTGCAGATACAAAGGAAGCTTATTATGCAGCTTTACAGAAAGCGGATCAAAATTGGTATGAGGGAGAAAATGATCCTAAGCCATTTATAAAGTATATGCTTGGTATTGTATTGTCTTGTTACAGAGATTTGGAAACAAGAATTATGTTAACCGAAAAAAGTGGTAAAAAAAGTACTGCATATGATATCGTTAAGGCATATACAGATAGTACTATTGGTAGGTTTTCTAAAAAAGATGCGTTAGTATCATGTCCAAGTCTTGGAAGTTCGTCAATAGAAGCCGCATTAAAAAAACTTGTTGAAGAAGGTGCTATTATTAGAACTGGTGCAGGACGTAAAACTATGTATATGAAAAAAACAGACTAGAAAATTTTTTATCAGGAGGATACGGCGTCGTAATTGAGAGCAGAAGAATAGAGAGGTTGATTGACTTTCCCCTAAAATGTGGTAATATTTAAGGAAAAGGAGTGTTTTTAGGGGAATTTAATTACAGTAAAATAGTATATTAGAAAGATATACCACGTTGGAACTAAGCTGACAAACTGCGGATAGAGAAGAACTAGGAGGGATGACATTGGCTTCAGCAATGATTCATTATTCGATTTCAAATTTACTGCTGAACGAGTTGAAGGTGCAAAATGCAGTGCCGTTTTTATTGGGGGCTGTGCTGGGACCGGATGCCTCTTCTCATGAAGATGGAACGTATGATACAGCTCATTTTGGGGGGGAATCCGAAGATAAAATGAGAAAAGGAATTAATTGGAAAAAATTTACAGATAAATATGAAAAACAGATCTTTGCCAATGATTTTGTATTAGGGTATTATTGTCATTTGTTGCAGGATGCCCTTTGGTTTCATGAGATGGCGGATAAGTATGTTCGGTGTTATCAGGGGGAAGAAAAGAAATTGGCGTATCAAAGAGGATATCGGGATTATAACCGGCTAAATTATCTCCTGATTAAGGAGTTTCATTTGAAAAGAATAGATTTTGCGGAAATAGAAATTCCAATTGATGAAATTTCTGCGGAAAAACTGCTTATTGGAGAGAACAATTTCAAGCAGTGGTTTGACGCAATCCCGTGTGATAAAGAGAATTTGGATATATATACATGGGATGTTATTGAACAATATATAAAGAAATGTGTTAGGTTCTGTGTTTCAGAGGTAAATGCATTAAAAAATGGAGAAAAAGGGTGTGACCCGGAAAATTTATTTGCTAAAGCATAATAAAGAAATAAAATTTTTTATCAGGAGGATACAAAAAATGAACGAAAATATGAGAAAAAGAAATGAGATTTTGGCGCAGACGGTGATCAAAGGATTAGAGTCCAGAAATATGACAGGTTATTATGCTGCAGACAAAGAAGAAGCGGTGAAAAAGGCACTGGAAGTAATTGGAAAAGGAAGCACTGTAGCGATGGGCGGTTGCCAGAGTGCACATGAAATCGGCCTGATTCAGGCGTTGGAAGAAGGCGACTACAACTATATTGACCGTTCCAATATGACACCGCGTGAAAGCCTGATGGCAGCTTATGATGCCGATGTTTTTCTTTCGAGTGCCAATGCAATGACCAATGACGGAATTATGGTAAATATTGATGGAAATTCGAACCGTGTTTCTTGTATTGCACAGGGGCCGAAAAAGGTTGTATTTATTGTCGGTATGAATAAGATCTGCTCCGATCTGGATGAGGCGATGAAGCGCGCCAGAAATGTGGCTGCACCGGCAAATGCACAGCGGTTTGATGTGAAAACACCATGTAAAGTGACCGGTAAATGTGCAGATTGTAAGTCTCCGGATACGATATGCTGTCAGTTTTTGATTACGAGATATTCCCGTCATGAGGGAAGAATCCATGTGATTTTGGTAAACGATACACTGGGGTACTAAGAATATTTGAAAATGTAAGAAATTCAAATCAGAAGCCGCTTTCGAAAATGTAAAAAAATTGCATTTTTGAAAGTGACTTCTTGCATATATTGCCACAAGAGGGTATAATAAAAGTAGAAAACGGTTTCAAAAATACAAAAAAATTTATTTTTTGAAAGTGGGGCTGAAAAGTGAAAACGATTATAAGAAAAAAATATTTGGACAGAATTATTGGTTTGAACGGCACACCGGACATCAAAATTATTACCGGGATACGTCGATCCGGGAAATCAAAATTGATGCAGGCATATATTCAATATCTGAAAAGCCATTGTGAAAATATCAATATTATATTCATTGATTTTATGGATTTGGATTATGAAAGCGTGAAGGAGTATCATGCCCTTCATTCTTATGTAGAAGAGCATTTTCAAGAGGGAAAAACAAATTATCTTTTTGTGGATGAAGTTCAGATGTGTCCGCAGTTTGAATTGGCGATAAACAGTTTGTATGCGAAAGGAAAGTATGATATTTATATTACGGGGTCGAATGCTTTTCTGCTTAGTGCGGATCTGGCAACTCTTTTTACTGGAAGATATATTGAAATACATGTATTTCCATTTAGCTTTGGAGAATATTGTCAGTATTTTGATGAAATTATGGACAAAGAAAAGTTGTTTGAAGAGTATACGACAAAAGGCGGTCTGGCTGGATCTTATGCTTATAACACGGAAAAAGATAGAATAAATTATATAAAAGAAGTTTATGAAACGATTGTGACCAGAGATCTTGTGCAGAAATATGCTTTGCCGGACACGCTGATTTTGCAGCGACTGTGTGAGTTTTTGATGGATAATATCAGTAATTTGACGTCTCCCAATAAAGTCAGTAAATTGCTGACAGCGAATGATATCCCGGCCAATCATGTTACGATAGGAAAGTATATTAAGTATTTATGTAATGCATTTGTGTTTTACAATATTAAACGCTATGATATTCGAGGTAAAAAATATCTTGAAAGCTCTGAAAAGTTTTATTTGTGTGATTCGGGAATTCGATATGCAATACTTGGAAACCGAAACATGGATTATGGCAGGGTTTATGAAAATATGGTTTGTCTTGAACTGCTGCGTCGAGGATATGATGTTTATGTAGGAAAATTATATGAGAAAGAGATTGATTTTGTTGCACAAAGAGGAAGTGAAAAAATTTATATTCAGGTAAGCGATAATATTTCGGCCGAGGAAACGTTTGAAAGAGAATGCTCGCCGCTTCTTCGTATTCGAGATGCTTATCCGAAAATGATCATTGCGAGGACGAAGCATCCTCAATATAGTTATGAAGGAATTACAATCTATGATATAGCAGACTGGCTGCTGTTGGAATGATTTTTTACAGGAGGATAGTATATGACTTGTAACTGGTGTGAGGTGTCAGAGAAAGAAAAAAAGTATTTATTGTTTCAAAGCCAATATTGGTCAGTTTATTTGGCGGATGAACAAGATTATATCGGGCGGTGTATCCTTGTTTGCAATAGACATTGTGCTTCCCTTTCAGAACTTACGATAGAAGAATGGGGTGAATTGGGGGAGATTGTTAAGAAAACGGAGTTATGTATGGAATCTGTTCTTGGAGCAGAAATGTGTAACTGGAGTTGTTTGATGAATAGCTTTTATAAAGAATCTCAGCCAAATCCACATCTGCACATACATGTACGACCGAGGTTTCGAAAACCAGTGGCAGTTAATGAAAATAGTTATACAGATGAAGAATTTGGTCATCACTATGCTGTGCGAAAAAACGGGCAGATTTCAGAGGAAGACCGGGAGACGATATATCAACGGATGAAGGAATTTATCCGAAAAATATAAAATAGAACTGCCGAAAAACATAAAATGAATTTGCCGAAAAACATAAAATGGATTTTCCGAAAAAAGTAAAATAGAACTGCCGAAAAACATAAAACGCTCTTGCATAAAGTCTATTGGAAGTGTTATAATAAGTAATAGAAAAGGAGTGTACGTGTTATGAAATATATCCGAAGAATTGTCGATGATGTAATAGATCGAAGAACAGAAGCATTTAATGCAATCAGTATAACAGGTCCAAAAGGATGTGGAAAGACAAGAACAGCCAAGGAACGTTCGAAAACGATTATTGAGTTTCAGGATGAAGATAAAAGAGACGGGTATCTTGCGGTAGCGGAAACGGCTCCTAAATTATTTTTAAAAAACCCAAAACCAATTTTGTTTGACGAGTGGCAGGACGCAGTAAAAATATGGGGAACGATAAGGAAAGCATGTGACGATAATCCTGAAAATGTGGGGGAGTTTTATTTGACCGGTTCTGCAAGCAAAAAAATTAATACTCCTCATACGGGAACCGGAAGAATAACTGAAGTAACGATGTATCCGATGACTTTATTTGAAACCGGGGAATCAAATGGCAAGATATCCTTATCGAAAATTCTTGAAGATGAAAATTATGATATTGACGGGATCCTGTCGGAAACGAATTTGGAACAATTGTTTTTCGCTGCCTGTAGAGGTGGCTGGCCCAGATGTATGGCATTGACAAAGGATAGTGCAAAATTGGAAATCGCAAAAGATTATTATAGGCAGATTTATCAAAAGGATATATCTGCTATTGATGGGGTAAATAGAAATCCGGAATGGGCAAGAACATTATTGTGGTCATATGCAAGAAATATGGCAACTACAGCAAAAAGGAAGAATATTTTTGCGGATGTAAAAGCAACGCAGAATGTTACAGATGTGACGCTGGCATCCTATGTCGAGGCGTTAGAGACGTTATTTGTAGTCCGGGATATTGACGCATGGACACCGCACCTTCGTTCAAAAACAGCAATTCGATCTGCTAAAAAACACATATTTATTGATCCGTCCATCGGTTTGGCGGCTCTTGGAATTGAGCCAAAATATTTTATTAACGATTTAGATTTATTTGGTCATGTTTTTGAAAATACAGTATTAAGAGATTTGCTGGTTTATGCTGAAAAACACAATGCACGACTACTGCACTATACCGATGATACAGGATTAGAAGCAGATGCAGTATACCAAATGGCAGATGGAAGATATGCACTTATTGAGGTAAAAGTGGGGGTAAATAAAATACCGGAAGCAGAAAAATCATTATTAAGATTTAAAGAAGTAATACGAAGATATAATGACACAGCATTGCAAAACGAGAAACACCCACGTGATGTGTATCGGGAACCATCTGCATTGATTGTAATCTGTGCAAATGCCAATATGGCATATACAACCGATTCGGGAGTTAAGATTGTTCCCATCGGTTGCTTGAGAGACTAGTGTTTTAAAGGATGTGGCAAAATGATTATTCATACAGGAATGAGAACGGACATACCGGCATTTTACTCCGAGTGGTTTTTGCACAGAATCCAAGAGGGCATGGTATGTGTGAGAAATCCGTACAATCCCAGTCAGGTGACGAAGTACAGTCTTTCGCCGGAGGTTGTAGATCTGATCGCATTTTGTACAAAAAATCCGGCACCGATGCTGTCCCATATGGACGCATTAAAACCTTACGGACAGTATTGGTTTGTAACGATTACGCCATATGGCAGGGATATTGAGCCAAATGTTCCGGATAAAGAAATTGTCATGGAACATTTTAAGCAGCTGTCCAAATTGGTAGGACTTGACAGTGTGGGATGGCGGTATGACCCAATTCTGGTAGATCCCGTACACTCTGTGAATTGGCATATATCACAATTTGAAAAAATGGCTCGTACTCTTTGTGGCTATACTAAAACATGCGTGATCAGTTTTATTGATCTTTACAAAAAGGTGCAGAAAAATTTTCCGGAGGCGAGAATTGTAGCAAAGGAAGATCGAATGACGATAGGAAAGGCATTCATAGAGATTGCAAATCGTTACGGAATGGTCATCAAACCCTGCGCGGAGAGAAATGAACTGGAAAAATTTGGAGCAGAGTGTTCCGGCTGCATGACTGTAAAGACTTTTGAAACAGCTCTTCACAATAGGCTGGAAGTGCCAAAGAGAAAGTTGAATCAAAGAAATGGTGCTTGTGCCTGCCTTCTTGGTGTAGATATTGGAGCTTATGATACATGCAGTCATTTATGCCGGTATTGTTATGCCAATACGAATCTGGCATTTGTGCAGGAAAATAGAAAAAAGCATGATCCCAATTCGCCGTTTTTGATCGGTGGAGAGATGCCGGGGGATATGATACATGAAGCATCGCAGAAAAGCTGGATCGACAGACAGCTGCGATGGGAGTTTTTAGAGGAGGGTGAGCAATAAAATTTCCTTGTATATTCTAAATTTTTAAAAAAATCAAAAATTAAATCAAAAATTTATCCCTTTTAAGTCAAAAGTGAAAAAAACGGAAAAAAAACCGGAACTTTTCTTAGTATAATAGCAATAAAAAAGTGTAGCAGAGGAGTAGTGTACATAATGACTATGCAGGAAAAGTTCGCAGAGAAGATTAAAAGTGTATGTGAAAAATACAAGGATAAAACCTTTATAACGTATATGAAAGAAGATGATTCCGAAGAAAATTGGACATACAAAGACTTTTGGAAACAAACAAAGGAAAGAGTATTGGCTTATAAAAACAGTCCGATCCGGAAAGGAAACCGTATTCTTGTCATGGCACCGTTATCCCCCTATGTTTATGCTGCGGTTGCTGCACTTGCGGTATTTGGTGCGGTCAGCGTCATAATCAATCCGGAATTACCGGAGGAAGAATTGGACTTTTTTGTACGAAAATCAGAGATAAGAGGAATTGTATGCGATGCGGAAATATACCGAAATTATGCCCATAAATGGGAAAAGGAGTACCCGGTTTTTGATATAAAAACAAGCGGTTTATTTATAAACAGAACCTATCCATGGACTCCATCGGAAGACCGGGATCTTGATGTACTGACGATTCTTTATTCCTCGGGAACAACAAGTGAACCCAAAGGCGTTATGATAACATATGAAGCGCAGATGAAATCAGTGGGACTGCTTCTTCGGGCATTTGGAACAAATGACATTCGATATTTATTGGTGTTCCCAATGTTCCATGTTTCCGGATTTTCTACTTTTTTTGCACTGTTTTTAGGAGGAGCGCAAATTGGACTTTTGGAAAATGCCAATTCGGTGAGATTGATGCAGGGATTTCAAAAGTACAAACCAAATGCTTTTGGAATGGTTCCTAAAGTTTATGAGACAATACAAAAGAAAATAATGGATAGCATAAAAGAAAAAGCAGTCTTGGAAAAAATTATTCGACTTTGTGGGTGGATAAAGAAGAAAAGTAATCTGAATTTAGGAAAAGTGTTTTTGAAAAAGATCCATGTCCAAGTGTTTGGAGGAAATATGAAATACTTGTGCGTAGGAGGTGGAAAATGCAGTAAGGAAGTAAGTAGGTTCTTCCAAAATATGGGATATTACTGGATGAATACCTATGCTTCTACCGAGATGAATCTTCCTATGATAACGACAACAGTGAAAGACCGGTTTCCGTCAGATTCGGTGGGAAAGATAACCGCATTTCCGGAAATTTCTGTCCGGATACAAAACCCCGATGCCAATGGGATAGGAGAAGTCCAGATAAAGACTCCGTGTCATATGAAAGGATATTTTCGTGATGAAAAAGCGACGGAAGAAGCCTATGAAGAGGGATATTTTAAGACGGGGGATCTGGGATATTGCGATTCGGAAGGCTATTTATATATTACAGGCAGAAGTAAAGAAAGTATTCATCTTCGAAATGGGGAGAAGATCTCGCCGGAACAGATGGAAAGTTTATATGCCGGATATCTGCCGGAAAATGCTGTGGCTGCCTGCGTGGGAGTGCCGATAGTGGATGCTGGTTATGATGAAGTGGTATTTTTTGTGGAAAAAAGTTCCGTAAAAGACACCGGTCTGTTCAAAGAAAAAATAAAGGAGCGTTCCAAAGAACTGGGAGGGGATTATCGGATTGATGAGGTGCGGTTTGTTGAGAAAATCCCGTTGTCATCGATTGGAAAAGTACAGCGATATAAACTGCGTGAACAGCAGAGCAAGGTGGAAAAGAAAAAGATAAAGAAAGAGAAAAAACGGGGTGTGTTTGAAGAAGTCAAAGACATACTGCAATCCTTAGGCATACGGGAAGAAATAGAAAAAGAATCAATATTGGAAGATGATCTTGGAATTGATTCCCTAAATTTGTTTGAACTGTGTGTGGAGATCGAAAAATATTTTGGAGAAGATTTGACAAATTGTATTTCAGCCCAATTGACGATAGAACAATTGTGTGAAATGGTAGATGGTGACAGGAAAAACAGCCCCAATACCATATCTTATGATGTGGAACAATATCCAATGAAACGCCGTATGTGGGATAGGGGAATTTTATCCGTTTTTCGCTTTTTAACAAAAGTATTTTACAAATTTGAGGTGAGTGGAACGGAGAATATTCCGCAAAACGGAGCCTATATTATATGTTCTAATCATACAAGTACGTTAGATCCTATATGGATTTTAACTGCTATTCAAAAATATATGAATAAACATGATTTTTTGACTTTAGCTGCGGCTGAGCGAGCAATCGACTCTAAGCATTTTTTTCGAATATTAGGGTGTATTCCAGTGGATAGGGAGAGGGGAACACATCCTGAAATTGCGCGTGTAAGGAAGTGTTTGAGAGAGGGGATGAATGCTATTATATTTCCAGAAGGTGCCCGCTCACGAGATGGAAGTTTACTCCCGTTAAAAAAGGGAGTTATCAAAATTGCAAGAGAAGCGGGTGTTTCTATATTGCCAATATATATTGAGGGAGGATTTGAAATTTTTCCTCGGCATGAGAATAAACCAAAGTTATTTGATTGGCATAAATATAGAAGATATCCATTAAATGTTGTGGTAAAGAAACCGTTAAATCCGTCAGATTACGATGAAAGTACCATGTTTCAGCAATTAGAAAAGATTTTGAAAGGAGAAAGCAAATGAATATCGGATTAGATGTAGATGGAGTATTGGTAGATGTCAGGACGTTTCAATTACGAGAAGGAAAAAGGTATTTTGAAAAGAAGTTTGGTATATCGATCAAAAATCCGGACATGTTTGAAGTGCAGGATGTTTTCGAATGTACGAAGAAACAGAGGGAGGCGTTCTGGATTAAATACATTTGGAAGTATTGCTTAAAGGAACCAATGACAGACGATGCAGCTGAGGTAGTCAATAAGCTGCGAAAAGAAGGACATAAGGTCATAATTATCACAAGCCGGGTTCATACAACAGAAACCGGAATTACAGGGAAACTGTTTCGCTGGATGTTAAAACATTGGCTGAAGAAAAATCAGCTGATCTATGATGACATTGTTTTCTGTGAAGAAAAGGGAAGTGGTGTTGATAAACTTCGTGTTTGCAGGGAAAATAATATCGATGTGATGGTGGATGACAGCCCGGAAAATCTTTATGAAATCCGCGGATCGAAAAGGGTAATCTGCTATGCTGCGGAGTGGAATGCAGAGTGCCACGATTTTGATGATTGCAGGGTGAAAAATTTCAGGGAGTTGTATGATGTTATCCATTATCAGTAGATTGACAATGACGATTCCCGAGTTGGAAGAGTATCACCGGGCACAGCGAAAGAAATGGTTTGAGCAGGGAAAAATGCCAAAGAAAATTCGTTTTCGAGAGATATGTTATCCGGTATTTAGACTGTTTCTGACTGTAGACAGATTGTTTCGCAAACAAACAGTTACAATCCTCAATGCATCACCCAAGAAGGGTGGTAAAGCTATTTACGCCTGCACTCATATTTTTGAAAATGATTTGGAAAATATTTATGAAAAGCTGGGAAGGGGCTGTTGGTGGTTTGTTGGTGATCCACGTTTTATGTACCGGCATATTTCTGGCCTATTTGCGTATCTCAATGGTGTGATTTTTTGGGATACTGATAATAAAGAAGATCGTCGCATTGCGTATCTGCGGTCGGTACAGCTGTTGAAAGCGGGAGGGTCATTGCTGATTTTCCCGGAAGGAGCCAGAAATGGAACAGAAAATCTTCCAGTCATGCCTCTGTTTTCCGGCGCGGCAAAGATGGCGATAGAAACGGATACACCTATTATTCCGGTTGGTATTGAACAGTTTGATAAAAGATTTGTGATCAATTTTGGAAATGAAATTCGTCCTATAGACTTTCAAAATGACGTTGAATTAATTAAAACGTTGAGGGATACTATGGCAACGCTTAAATGGGAAATCTGGGAGAAAGAGCATATGCAGGAGAGAGCAAGTCTTCCGACAGATTACAGTAGACAATTTAGAGAACTGTTTGAGCAGAAAATCGATCCCTATGATACACCACAAACCATTGAACAAACCCGCTTTTACACGAAAGCAGAGGTTGAACAGAATGCGGTATTGACACATCTTGACAAATTGATTCCATGCAAGGAAAATATCTTTTTATTTCGAAAAAGATAAGATCAATTTCAAAATTTTTGTTAAAGTTATTTGTGTTTGGGCATAATTTATAGTATAATTGTGTTAAAAAAATCAACAAATCGGTTGACAAATTTGTGGTTTTTTGTTAGAATTATTAACGTGCTATTTTTAGGAGGTTTGTCATGAAGGAGTTCAATGCAGAGAAGTTTTGCAGTGATTTGATCATACTTAGGGGAAAAGAAACACAAGACACTTTTGCTCAAAAACTTGGAATTAAAAGATCCACATTGTCGTTGTTAGAGAATGGGAAACAAGTGCCAACAATTGATATATTAGGTCAAATCTGCAATATGAATGGAAAAAGTACCGATGATTATTTTGTTGAATCTACAACAGATGCATTAGTTTATCTTATGGGAAAGTTAGAGGAGTCTGACAAGGAAAAGATTGAAGAAATGGCAGAGCGAATCAGGGTGAAAGAAAAGTATGAATTGCTTGCCAAGAGAGGTAGTTATGACATCAATTGATAATAACGAAATATTTGAACAATATTATCAAACAGAATATGATTTCAATACAGCATCACTTACGTTGAATGAAATTGCTGAGATTAAGAGATTGGCCAGGGAAAAAAGAGTTGATTATGCTTCTGCACCTATGGGAACAGGAGTATTTAATCTGATTCAACGGCAGAGCCAAGAAATTCGATTTGAGCTAGTATCTTTTGAATCAGAAAAGATAGATGGTATGTTGTATATTCCTACATCTGGGCAGGAGCGCGCCTATATTATTCTAAATAGTAATAAACCATTAGTGAATCAGGTTTTTACAGCAGCCCATGAGTTTTATCACTATATAAAAGATTATCAAGTGTTTAAGGAAAGACCATATATCTGTGATTTTAGCATATTGAAAGATGTTAATGAAAAAAAAGCATGTAGATTTGCTGCAGAGTTGTTGTTTCCGGAGGAAGCGTTAAAAAGAGAAATTAACGATTATTGTAGAAGATTAAATATAAAAGAAGTAAAGACACTGGATTTTGCTCAAATCGCATCTTTTATAATTGTAATGACAGTTAAATATCAAATGCCGTTAAAGGCCGTGATTTATAGACTGGCTGAAGAAAAATATATAGGGAATGTAAAAGAGTATATTGAAAACTATGACTTTATAAAAAAAGTTCTTCAAGAGATAAAGATATTTGATAAGCAAGTATCGGAATTATATAGCACAGATAATAACTTTATTATTCCGTATAGTATGACATATCAGGATATGGAAAAAGCATTTTCTACGGGAAATGCATCTAAAGAAGAAATATTACGAGATGCAGAAATTTTATCTTTAGATATGAATATTGTAAATGATTTTGTTTCTCGGGAGGATGAAGTGAGCGATGATGAAATGGACGACGAAGAGTTGTTTTCAATCATAAATGCAAAACGGGGGTGAAGAAAGTTTATGGTTACGCCATTGAAAAAGACTGCTTTGCATGAACTGATCAGTAAACCAGTATTGTTTGATGCTAATATTTTTATGGTTGGGATTTCTGAAAGAATTTCAGATGAAAGGTATTCATTTGAAAATATGAAGCAGTTATATATCATACCATTATTCGAAAGTTTTACAAATATTAACATACATGAAGAGGTTTACAGGGAATTAGATGACAAAAACAGAACTTTTGTCGATATGTATAAAGAAAAAAATGTCTCAATTGTGGGAGAAGATGGTTTGTATGGAAAGGATCCGCGATATACTATTCTTTTTAATAATATTGCAACACATGAATTAGTAAAATATAAGCGAGGGGAGTCAAAAAATCGAGGAGAAGTATATAGTCTTGCCTATGCAGCATATCATAATATGAATTTCTTTTGCTCAAAGGAAATTATGGTTGATATTGTAGCAGGAGAATTAAATGATTTAAAAGATGTAGATATAATTACATTTGATGTTATTTTGCTTCAAGCATATGTATATTATGCACAACAAAATAATAATACTAATAGTAAAGGGTTAAAGGCAATTTATAAAAAATATTGTGCAGATGTTATTAAAAGACATGGACTTCCGAAAACTTTAGGTGAATATATTAAGGCATCACAGAGGTATTTGTAATTAAAAATTAGAATAAGAGAGGTATTCCTGCTATCAAGAATACCTCTCCGTTCATAACGTCAGAGAAGCGGGAATCAGTACAGTTCCCGCTTCTCTGACGTTGTATAATCCTGAAATAATTTCAGGCATTGTTTTCGTTCCAATTCTTTTAAGTCAAGTAATTTTGTCCGGCCTTCCAGATAGTCGTAAAAGGCATCGTCGCGAAAGCCGATATTTGCGGTGTCTTTGCGGCTGCAGCCATAGTAAACCATTTTGATGTTCGCCCATAGAATACCGCCAAGACACATCGGGCAGGGTTCTGCGGTTGTATATAGTTCGCAACCGCTCAGGTCATGAGTTCCCAGAGTTTTGCAGGCATCGCGGATGGCTTCCATTTCGCCGTGGCAGGTGGGATCCTGCTTGTAGAGAACGCGGTTATGACCGCGTCCGACAATCTTGTCATCTTTTACAATAACAGAACCGAAGGGGCCACCGTGGCCGTTTTCAATGCCGGTATAGGCTTCCTTTGCTGCCTCTGTCATATATTTTTCTTTCATAAAGTCACCTACAGATCTAAAAAGTTACTGAAATCATAACGCCCTTCCAAGATCATATCAACCGCTTCGCGGACAGGAGCCTGTCCTGCCGGTTTGGTAAGAATGATGTCAATATAAGGGCGGAGAGCCTTGCCACAGTCTGCCGGTGCAAATGTAATGCCGGCGGTTTTAATGGCGCTCAGGTCATTCATGTCGTCCCCGATATAAGCTACTTCGGAAGCGTCGAGATGATATTTCTCCATTAAAGCAGTTAAGGTAGCTGCTTTGTTTTTTACCCCCTGGTAAAGTTCTTCGATGTGAAGCTCTTTGCAGCGGTTCTCCACGATCTTAGAGGTACGGCCGGTAATGATGGCAGGCACGATGCCGGAGTCTTTCAGCAGTTTGATGCCAAGTCCGTCTTTTACGTTAAAGGCTTTGCACAGTTCGCCATCATTTCCCATATAGATATTGCCGTCTGTCAATGTACCATCGACATCCATGGCAAACAGTTTTATCTTTGTCAAATCTTTCATATCAGTACCTGCCTCTTAGTGGTTGAGTTCAAAACGGGATGGAGTGATAAAGGAAAGCGGGCAGTCGGATTTTCTGGTGTTCAGATAATCTTCCAGCATGCTTTGGACATCACGGTTTGCATCATCCGCATTCAATGTATTTCTTGTTTTTTCCATTTCTTTCTGCATATAGTTTGTACTGGAAGCGTCGTGGCTGTAGCCGTCAAAACCAGCCATAGCAATTGATGCGACGTCGAGTTCGTCCAACAGACGAAGCAGAAGGATGCCGGAGTTGTCAAGCTGATCCCAGCCACATTTTACGAGACGCGTAAAATCAAGGATTACCTGATTTTTGTTCTCTTCATTTGTGACATTGGAAGTGACGATTTTTTTGTATTCGCTGAAGCGGCTTGAACTCTTCCAGTAATTGTAACGTTTTTTGTTGCTGAAATACGCATAATTGATCGGATAATCGTGTGACAAAAGGTTTACACTGATTACGATCGGATGCTTTTCTTCGCAGTATTTCAATATCTCGTCTTTGTGTGTAACAATACTGTGTCCCGGAAGGAGCATAAGGATGTCCTTGCCTTGGAGAGATTCGCGGAGTTTCGTGACCTCTTTTTCATCGTCGCGGATAATTCCGACATATTCCATGTAAGTTTTTTCCAAAAGATCATAGTCGTAGCGTTTTCGGGCATCGCCGCCGATACGGTTCAGGATATAGTTGATATCGCGGCTGGAAATGCCGGCCTTTGCCGTAAGGTAGGAAATGTTATTTACATGCGCGCTGTACGATCCGGCAAGATAATACGGGATCGAATATCCCCATGTACAGGTGTTACGGATACCATCGATATAGTTGTCGATCAGATCGAGTACCGTGTCGATATCGTAGCCGGAATTGTATTTGCGGTTCATATACTGCATGATCAGTTCCGTATTGGTGTTGCCGGCACCACGGCCCATACCTGCCATCGTTCCGTCAATGACAATTTTGCGGAGTCCCTGTGTCATGTCGATAAATTCCTGTGACAAAGAGAAGGACATCTGCAGATTGTTGTGCGAGTGGAATCCGATACGGGATGCTGCGTTCAGATTCTGATTTACCAGATAAAATACGCGGCGCAGATCCTCTTTGTACATCGAACCGAAGGTATCTACGAGAGAAAAAGCATAAGGCTCCAGCGGATTGATCATTTCGATCAATTCCAAAAGTTCTGCGTCCGTGTAGCCGAGTACATCGACCGGCTGAACATAAAGTTTGTATCCTTTTTCTACAATGCTTTTACAGAAATCAATGACATCGTAGCGTTCTTTTTTGAAAAAGCAGGCGCGGACACCATCGATCGAAGTGCCGTCAAATGGCTCCAGATTGGAGATGGTATAACGGCTGTAGTCAGCGAGACAGACATACGAAGTCTGGCGGCGGTCCTCCGGCAGAAATGGACGAAGCTGAGCCGCATTATTGAAAATCGTGCTGCCCTTCTGATGTGGCTCGTCTTTCAAAAATCCGCATTCTACGACATCAATACCACTTTCCGAAAGTCCCTTGATCATTCCTTTGATCACTGTATTTCCAAATTGTGCATCTACAAGATAGCCCCCATCACGCAGTGTGCAGTCAAGTAATTGTACTCGTTTCATAGTAACCTCCTAAACTATAATCATGATATCAATCTAATGTATCAATTCCTTTAATAACGCGCTCCACCTTTTCAATGTGTTCCGGAAGGTCCACACCGATGGAAGAGTGCTTTGTTTCTTTTAATCTCATTTTGTAACCGCGTTCCATGGCACGAAGAGGCTCGATACCTTCGCCAAGTTCCAGTTCCGTCTGTGACATTTTGGAAAATTCTTCCAAGAAATCACGTTTGTAAGCATAGATTCCGACATGGCGGAATACGCGGGCAAGTTTTCCGTCTTTTACATTTGAAGGAATGACAGAGCGGGAAAAATACATCGCATCGCCTTTCTGGTCGGTGACAACTTTTACGGTGCTTGTCGCCTTGATCTCGTCCGGATCGGTAATCTCTTTTTTCAGACTGCCAAAAGTAACGGTCTCATCTTCAAAGAAGATGGAGATGACTTCCTGAATCATTTCCGGATTGATGACCGGCTCGTCGCCCTGAATATTGACAAAAAGATCGCCTTCGACTTTTGTCGCTACCTCAGCGACACGGTCAGAACCGGTTTCGTGCTTGTCGGAAGTCATGATGACTTTCATGTCATGTTCTTTGCATGCTGCCTCGATACGGTCATCGTCTGTAGCGACGTAAACTTCGTCAAATTCCGGCACTTTTTTTGCCTGCTGGTATACCCACCAGATCATCGGCTTGCCACAGATATCTACCAATGGTTTCCCCGGAAAACGGCTTGATTTGTATCTTGCCGGAATAACTCCAATTATCTTCATTTTTACTCATCCTTTCTGTTTGTGTGGCGGGCGTTCAGTGGCTAATACATCTTCCAGTTTGACACGAGGGAAGATCTCCAGATTTCCGCCACGGGTTGCATTATATATTTTAATGCCGTGTTTATCAGCATATTTTTTTAACAGTCGGTATACATCCATCGATCGGTCAATAATATGTTCGCCGATTTGCTCCGTCGTCACATTTTCCTTATTCATACGCTCTTTGATACGGGAAATGTCAGTCTGGGCAATTTCTTTGGTTGTATAATTATCCGTAAAATGACCGCCGGCGGCGTGTGGATTGGTACAGTCTACGCCGAGCAGGTAAATTTCGGAAAATCCCATATGAAAAGCAAATTCTGCGGCGAGGGAAAGAACCGTTGCCTTTACCATACAATAGGCAAAAATATTTCCCTTGACTTTGTATCGTTCGCTGGCAATCGTGTGTACATACGTGGTTTCCAACGTTCGTTTTGTCATTTTCCGATAGGTCTTTTCAATGGTAAAAAGTGGTGATTTAACGTTGTTGTAAAGTTCATCACGCAGTTTTGTCGCATAAATACTGTCGGAGACGCAGTGGAAACTTGGCCGCCAGTCCGTGCGGTCAAAAATCTTATACACCATATTGGTTCCAAACGTGTATTCGTCGATCAGCATATGCAGATCATCCGGACTAAGGCTTGGACCATTTCCAATCAAAAAGCAGCGTTCTCCCTTGTGAGAATCTTTCATTGTGAGCAGACGCCGGCTGTTATTGTCAAGAAAGAGTCCGTGTTTGTTGAAAAATCCGCCGATATTGTATTTTATGATCAGATAAACAATATGCACGCGGTTCAAGGTACGTTTGTAATTCAGTACCAGTTTTTCCCAAAGTCCCTTTTTATGTGGTGGGATCTGGATGCACTGCTCCACGACACGTCTGGCAGCATGTCCATCTTCCCAAGGGTTAAATTTATCGTGAAATGCCTGATATTTTTTATTATTGTCATAATCAAAATTGGTTATGCCGTCACGGATCGCTTCCGCCAGTTCTTCCTCGGTTTTGGTGATCGGACCGGGAAGCTCGTCAAGGTCAAAATAAAATCCACGGATCTCATGCTCATACCGCTCGAGATCATACATATGAAATACCATCGGACGCTTTAACACGCTGTAATCAAACATCGTAGAAGAGTAGTCTGTGATCATAAGGTCACTAATGAGGTACAGGTCATTCAGATCGTCTGCGTCTGTTACATCGAAAATACGATCCGTTTCCTGAATAACTTCGGAAGTTCCTACCTGATGGTGCGCGCGGAATAATAAAATGTAATTTTCCGGCAGAAGTTCCATCAATTTTCCGAGATTTACCGGACTTTCGTATTGGAACCCATGTCCGTTCTGGTACTCATTGTCGCGCCACGTAGGTGTATATAAGATTACCTTAGCCCCTTCCGGGATGCCAAGGGATTTTTTAAATTCCGCTGTTTTTTCTTCGGATGGTTCCAACAATGCGTCGTTGCGCGGATATCCGGAGTTGATGAACAGCCCGTCCTGCGACGGATCTACATCAAACGCAGAAGCAATCTTTTCTGTATAATAAGGCGAAGGGGACAGAAAATGTGTCACCTTTTTCCCTTTTGTCCGGTATCTGCGGTGCATCCGCTCTTTGGACTGTCTCGGGTCGCTGTCTGTCGTAATGTCGCAGCCAAGCCGTTTTAGCGGGGTGCCATGCCAGGTTTCGATGTACACCTGATGGCGTCCCGGAATCAGAAAATCAGGAATGCTGACATTATTGACCCAAAAACGCGCAGCGGCATAATACCGGAAATATTCTGCGCTTCCTTTTTTTACAACGAGGGTGTGCGGATTTTCCAAAAGATCCTCATGTTCGGAAGGTTTGGAAAATGCCCATACAAAAGTATAATCGCGAAATGTGTCATCTTTGAGCATTTCTTCATAAATGGCACGAACACTGTCACCACAGCGTTTTCCGTGATAGGATTCGAACATTACCATTTTGTCCTGCGTCATAAAAAAGATACGATTTATTTTAAATTTAATCCTGTTTTTGAGCCAGGATAAATCTTGTTTCCATTTATATTTTTGTCTTTCATTCATGATAGTTTTGTTCTCCAAATTTACTGTATAACCATACCATATTACTTACCAGAATCTATTTTACCACACCCGTTACATTCTTGCAAATATATTTGACTTTTTTACGCGCGGTAGGTACAATAGAAGTATGTGACAATGCGTGGAGATGGAGGAAAACTATGAACGAAAAATGTACCTTGTATCTTGTGGTGCCGTGCTACAATGAGCAGGAAGTGCTTACGGAGACGAATCGGCAGCTTTTGGAAAAGATGACATCGCTGATGGAGCGCGGAGTGATCCATGAAAAAAGCCGGATCCTTTATGTCAATGACGGTTCCAAAGATCAAACGTGGATATTGATCCGCAAATTTCATGGGGAAAATGTGATCTGCAGCGGATTGACCCTTTCCCGTAACCGGGGGCACCAAAATGCGGTGCTTGCGGGGCTGATGTATGCGAAAGAACATTGCGATGTGGCGATTACATTGGATGCGGATCTTCAGGATGATATCAATGCGATCGACGAGATGCTGGAAAAATTTAAAGCCGGAAATGATGTCGTTTACGGAGTGCGAAGCAGCCGGAAAAGGGACACGTTCTTTAAGAAAACGACAGCAGAAGGTTTTTATCATATGATGAAATGGATGGGTGTGGACATTGTGTTTAACCACGCCGACTACCGCTTGATGAGCAAGCGTGTGCTGGAGGAACTGGAAAATTATAAAGAAGTTCATCTGTTTTTGCGCGGAATGATCCCCTTGATCGGATTTCCGTCCGATAATGTATATTATGAAAGAAAAGAGCGCATGGCGGGTGAGAGCAAATATCCGTTAAAGAAAATGCTTGCGTTTGCGTTTGACGGAATTTCTTCGTTTAGCGTCAAACCGATCCGTTTTATCGTGTGGCTTGGTTTTGTCATTTTTATCGTGAGTATCGGGATGCTGATCTATTCGATCGTGGAACATATGCTCGGTGATACGGTGCGTGGATGGAGCAGTTTGATCGTGTCGATCTGGGCACTTGGCGGGCTTCAGCTGCTGGCGATCGGAGTCATCGGGGAATACATCGGAAAGGTGTACATGGAAACCAAAGGCAGACCTCGTTACGCGGTGGAGGAAGTATTGGATGAATAAAAATTATACGCGGGCTTCTCATGGATTCGGACCGGTTTACGATGAGAAGTCCCGTATTTTGATTTTAGGCAGTTTTCCTTCTGTGAAATCGCGCGAAGAAGGTTTTTTTTACGGACACCCGCGCAACCGCTTTTGGAAAATTCTGGCTACTGTATGCGATGCACCGGAACCGGTTACAATAGAAGAAAAGAAACAATTTCTTTTGGAAAATGGCATTGCGTTGTACGATGTCATCGAAGAATGTGAAATTATGGGTTCAAGCGACAGCAGTGTCCGGAATGTTATTCCGGCGAATCTGAATCCGATTCTTAAAGTATCACAGATCAATGCGGTGTTTACCAATGGACGGCTGGCCGGAAAATTATACCGGAAATATCAGGAACCGGTAACGGGGCTTCCCTGCGTGGAACTGCCGTCTTCCAGTCCGGCGAACGCAGCATTTTCACTGGAACGATTGATTGAAATATGGCAGGAAGCACTGCCAAAATTTGGAAAAGGAGGCTAATATCATGTGTACAGCAGCGACATATAAAACCAAAGATTTTTATTTTGGACGGACACTTGATTATGAATTTTCTTATGGCGAGCAGGTAGTGGTTACGCCAAGAAATTATGAATTTACGTGGCGTGACGAAAAACTAGCCGGGAAAAAATGTAACTATGCCATGATCGGGATGGCGCATGTGGCAGAAAACTATCCTTTATATTATGAAGCGGTCAATGAAAAAGGTCTTGGCATGGCGGGGCTTAATTTTGTGGGAAATGCCGTCTATCACGAGCCGAAAGCTTCTTGCGATAATGTGGCATCGTTTGAATTTATCCCGTGGATCCTCGGCAGATGTGCATCGGTAAAAGAAGCGCGGGAGGCGGTTTCTTCCTTATGTATTACCAATATTCCGTTTTCTGCCGGACTGCCATCGTCGTCTCTTCACTGGATGATCGCCGATGCGGACGAGTGTATCGTCGTGGAATCCATGCAGGACGGAATCAAAGTGTACGACAATCCGTTTGGTGTGCTTACGAATAATCCGCCGTTTGAACAGCAGTGTTTCCAGTTGAATAACTATCAGGGATTGTCGCCAAAACAGCCGGAAAATACATTTGCTCCGGGAACCCCATTGCAGGCATACAGCCGTGGTATGGGCGCACTCGGTCTGCCGGGAGATCTTTCGTCGTCGTCCCGTTTTGTCCGCGCAGCATTTACCCGTCTGCATTCCAAAACCGGAGATTCTGAGGTGGAAAGTGTGGCACAATTTTTCCATATTTTAGGAGCTGTCGCCCAGCAGAAAGGCTGCTGTGAGGTGGAACCCGGAAAATATGAATACACGATTTATACTTCCTGTGCCAATGCATCAAAGGGGATCTATTATTATACGACATATGAAAATCCACAATGGAATGCGGTGGATATGCACCGCGTCAATCTTGATGCGAAAGAATTGTATTGTTATCCGCTGCGGATGCAGGGAGAAGTGTGCTGGCAGAATTAGAAGAAAGGGCACGCATTAACTAATGTCACCTACATGAGGATGTTTTAATGTAAAAACGCACGGTGCAATTCAAAAATGGATGGTACGTGTTTTTTTTTGTATCGTAGCAAAATCCTGGGATATAAATCAAAATGATTATAGTATATCGATACAAAAACAAGACGTTCACAAGCCTTTTATTCACAGCAGGGGGTGCGGTCCAACATGTGTCCAAGATTGGTGCTCAGTTGTTTTTTAACTTTGTCTTTTGGGTTAATATAGTGTAAAACAAAGAATTGATTTATAAAAAAGTTAAGAATGCAAAAAAAGCACAAGATATTGTGCTTGGAAAAGAGAAAAAATACAAAATATTAAAATATACTTGACAAAGTTATAATTACTTGCTAAGATGTAAAGTGTAAAATCAAAAATTAGAAGAAAGGACGGGGTGTTGCTATGTCAATATTTAGCGAGAGATTATTTGAATTAATGAAAAGTAAAAAATTAAGCCAAAAGGAATTGGCAGAAAAGGCAGGAGTGACCGAGTCGGCAATGTCTTATTATGTAAAGGGAGAGAGAATCCCTCGCAGTGATGTTTTAACAAGAATTGCTAAAGCACTTGGCACAACAATGGATTATTTGCTGGGGAATACCTCTGAAGTTTCACCCGGTAGTGAATTGCAATATTTGCAACGTAATCTTGGGAAATTGGATAAAGAGCAGCTTAAAAAAGCTGAGAAATTACTTAAAATTGCTTTTGATGATATTTTTGATGATGACGAAGATGAGGAGTGATGATTGTTGTTAATAAATTTGAAACCCAATTTTGAAAAAGCATATGTGACAGCAAATGAGATGCTGATTAAGTCATCGGTGATTGAATCTTTTCCATTTTCACCAAAAGCCTTAGTCAAGGAACAAAGTTCGATTGTGTGTCGTTCATACAAGAAAGCAAAAAAGTATGGCGTTGATATAACAGATTTCGGAAGTGAGTCTGCAACAATATTCAAGTATGGAGATAAAAGTATTATCTTTTATGATGAAGCAAAACCTGCGCCACATGTTGCATTCTCTATTCTTCACGAATTTGGTCATGATAGATTGGAACATGATTTTTCTAATAAAGAGGAAGAAAGTTATCGTAAACAGGAAGTGGAAACTAACTTTTTTGTAGCACAACTTTTAATGCCAGAGCAAATAATAAGAGAATTACAGTGTCGCGGAAAAAGAATTAATCGTTATTTTTTGCAGACCGTATTTGGTGTTTCGGCTCAGGCAGCAGATAAACGTATTGAGACATTAGCAAAGACGAACAGCGAATGGCGTTCTAGAGCCGAGAAAGAGTTCGATGATATCATTTTGCTTCGTTATGCTGATTTTCTAAATAGAACATGTCCTGCTCAGAATTATTATGATTTTGAGGAAGAGTATACTCGTCAACAGGAGCGTAACAGTTGGTATTGAGTGGACTGGTTATAAAAGACTAACTATTAAAAGTCAAGTCTAAAAATAAAATTTTTTGAATGAATTGCAGA
>ERZ779880.1215-NODE-1215-length-24733-cov-16.197869_pt1 | contig 24733 bp, 20 predicted proteins | sample MGYA00511555_ERZ779880 | MGnify/ENA primary metagenome ERZ779880 (study PRJEB29588, sample SAMEA2145815) | human gut metagenome | biome: human gut; feature: human-associated habitat; material: faeces | place: Denmark | collected 2008/2010 ...
ACACTTTTTTTGTCCGATAGTATAGAAAATGTCAGAACAAGTCTTGACTATTACACTTTAAGGCTACTCAGAATGAACAGCCTCAATATTCATTGAGACAAATGTATTCTATCAGTCCGCTTGTGCCCGTGTATGATGAAAGTCAACCTTCAGGCTATGGATTGACCCAAATGACAGTGGGGGATGAAACTTATACTTTCCCGACCTACAATAACGTGATGGCGGACCATCATTTCAATCAATCTAAAACCAACGGGTATGACATTACGGGTAACATTGGTCTGGCTATGCACTTTGCCCCGTGGCTGACTTTTAAAACGACTTACCAATACAATGGATATTATTCGGTAACGAGATCTCATACAGAGGCTTATACTTCGAATGTTCAGGGTGCTGTTAAATTCCCATATAATTCCGAATCGAATTCATATTTTTACTCTCATACGTTAGAGAATGTGCTGACGTTTATGAAAGATTTCGATAAACATTCTGTAACGGCTATGGTGGGTAGTTCGATTATTGCTTATCGCAATGACGATAGTTCGGTTAGTGTGGAAGGTAAAAATGCCAATGATGAACCTGCCGGATTTTTCGACCCGCATAATACAACTATTGATGCCGGTATCGGAGGTACGTTTAGCGGCAGCGGTACATTTTATAACTATAACCGGGCTTCTTTCTTCGGTCGTTTAAACTATTCATTTGACAGCCGTTATCTGTTGCAGGCAACGGTTCGTGCAGATGGTTCTTCCAAGTTCGGTAAAAATAACCGTTGGGGAGTGTTCCCTTCTGTTGCCGTAGGATGGAGAATCAGCGAAGAAGACTTTTTCCCGAAAAATACAGTTGTCAGCAACTTAAAGTTCCGTGCAAGTTGGGGACGCTTGGGTAATGAAAATGCGTTGGGGTATTACTATGCTCCCACCATGACCCAGAGCAATACTCAATGGATGAGTTATATACAAGGTGGACAACCGTGGACAGGTATGTCGAATCTTTATTTGGTGAACGATGATTTGCGTTGGGAAACTACCGACACGAAGAATATCGGTTTTGACTTCGGTTTCTTTAATAACCATTTAACCGGTTCTATCAACTATTATTACAATACAACGACCGATTTGTTGATTGAAAAAGTGATGCCTCCTTCAGCCGGTATTTATAACCCGACCGTGAATGTGGGTAAAATGCGTAACAGCGGTTTTGAACTGGAGCTGAACTATGCAAACAGTGTAAGCGGCTTCGATTATAACATAGGCTTTAACCTTTCTACCATTAGCAATGAAATGATTAAAGCCGACCCCAACCAAATATTATATGGTTCTGCATTGAAAGATGCCGGTCATTTTGCAACGCAAACTTTAGAGGGATATCCTGTCGCATCGTTCTTCCTCTATCAGACAGACGGTATATTCCAGTCTGATGAAGAAGCTGCTGCCTATGTAAATGCAGACGGTGAACGGTTACAGCCCAACGCAAAAGCCGGAGACATCCGCTTTAAGGACATGAATGGTGACGGGGTGATAGATGCCGATGATAAGGTATACAGTGGTTCCGGAATACCGAAAGTTGAGGCAAACCTTTCTTTCAGCGGTTCATATAAAGGATTCGACCTCTCATTCCAGTTAGGTAGTGCGTGGGGACACAAGCTGTATAATGCCAACCGCATCTATATGGAAGGAATGGATGCCGGTTCTAACCAGTTTAAAACGACATTGGATGCTTGGACTCCGGAAAATAGAGACACCGACATGCCTCGTGCGGTATTAGGCGATCCGAATAATAATACGCGGGAATCTACCCGTTATCTTGAAAACGGTGACTTTGTTCGTCTGCGTCAGTTACAATTAGGCTATACTTTCCCGTCTAATTGGATGAAGAAAGTCTTTATCGAAAAATGCCGTATTTATGTGAGCGGAGAAAACTTGTTTACCATAACAGGCTATTCAGGTAATGACCCTGAATTCTCTTCTTCCATCCTGAATACAGGCATCGATTCCTTTGTTTATCCCTTTACACGTTCTTACGTAGTAGGTTTGCAAGTAACATTCTAATACCGATAAAATGAAAAATAATATGAAAAAGATATTTTATATAGCATCATTCGCATTGACTTTTTCGCTTGCGGGATGTGATGATTTTCTGACAGTTGAGTCTCCTAATTTTTCTACTGATATCTATTGGAGAGATAAGACTGATGTTGAAGCCGGCTTGTCTGCCGTCTACGGACAGTTGGAAAATAGAACAGATGAATATGGATTTTGTGAACATAAATATCCGGTAGAGGCTTTTCGCGGGGATGATGTCTCCATAGGTGACGATATTAATAACTATCCCAACATGAAAGATCTGTACGATTATACTTATGACAATGAAAATGCGCAAACTAAAGAATATTGGATGAACAATTACAACGGCATAAATTACGCGAATAATGTTATTTATGGCATTGATAAGGTTCAGACCAGCGGTGAAGCGATGAGTCAGGAAGATTACGACCATTTGATGGGTGAGGCAGTCTTTTTGCGTGCATATTATCATTTTAAGACTATTTTAAACTGGAAAGATATTATTATCCGTGATGAGTATCTGACCAGTGAAGATCAGGTTCATAAAGAAATCTCTCCGCGTACGGATTGCTGGGATTTTATTTGTACGGAATTAGACCGGGCTGCCGGCCTGCTTCCCGACACACGTCCTTCAGGCGAAACCGGACGTGTTACGAAAGATGTGGCTTACTCTTATTTGGGATGGGCATACCTGACTCGTGCTTACGAAGAGACCGATAAGAAAGATGATTATCTGGCACAAGCCATTACAGCTTTTAATAACGTAAAAAATGCTGCATTGGAAGAAGACTTTGAAAGCATGTTTAACGGAACGAACAAAAACTGTAAAGAATCTATCTTCGAATTACAGTTTACCAACATTACTTCAGACGGGGCATATCATAAACATGTGATGCACTATTGGGTAGCAGCTCCTTCAATGGGTGGTTGGGACGAGATACGTGTCAGCCAAAAGATGTATGATGAGTTTCTGAAGGAGGGCAAAATAGCCAATAACAATACGCAATACGATGCGCGTGTTTATGCATCTATGATTTTCAATGATGAATATTACACGGCTCCCAATTCGATATTCGGGGAATACAGTTACGATGATTGTTTCCCGTCAGGTTCGAAAACGAGTTATTGCTTTAAAAAGTTCATACCGTCAACTTACGAGGAATATTCTCAATCATCTACGTATACAAATATTCCGTTGATGCGTTATGCGAATGTGATGCTGATGAAAGCTGAGGCTTTGAATGAACAAGGAACTGCTTCCGGACGTACGGAGGCTATTAACTTGATTAACGAAATCAGAGAAGTTCATGGTAAATTGCCTCCTATGGAAGGCGATTCTTATGAAGCCGTAAAAGCGCAGATAGAACATGAGCGTTTGGTTGAATTTTCTGTAGAGTGCTTCCGTTTTTATGATTTGCGCCGTTGGGGTAAATTGGAAGAAGCGATGAAAGCCGATGGAAGAACAAACTTTAACATAGCGGAAGATGAGTTCTTGCCTATTCCTTTAATGGAAATTCAAACCAATAATGATGTGAATTAAAAAAAGATTCTCTTTAAGAAGAATCGGGCAGAAAAGCAGATGACTGGTCTGCCTGATTCTTTTCAGAGAATAGATGACAGAAGAGTTCGGACGAACGAAGAAATCTAACTATTTTTGCCTATCGAAAGACAAAACAGAACTATGTTTACAGTTATCAGTTTGATGTTAGGAGGTATGTGCATCGGCTTTTTGTTGCGCAGACAGCAGTTTTCGTGGATACACCGGGTGATAACCACGCTTATTTGGATTTTGCTTTTCCTGTTGGGCGTAGAGGTAGGAGGTAACCGTCAGATTATCGAAGGACTGGCCACGCTGGGCTTGGAAGCATTTTCCATCACCATAGCGGCAGTTATCGGCAGTTGTATGGCGGCGTGGGCTTTATGGTATCTGTTATATAAAAAGAAAGGAGGCAAGGCATGAAAGGCAGTTTGATTATTGTCGGATTCTTTGCTTTGGGGTGCGTTTGCGGGATATTCCATGTAATACCTGTCGACATCGCCAAGACGGATATCAGTTTTTATGCGTTGTGTGCCCTGATGTTTAGCGTTGGGTTAAGCATCGGCAGCGACCCGCAGACGCTGAAAAACTTCCGCTCGCTGAATCCTCGGCTGATCTTTTTACCGGTCATGACCATCTTGGGTACGGTATCGGCAGCGGCATTGGTCAGCTTGTTGCTTCCCCATCGTACGCCCGCAGACTGCATGGCAGTAGGAGCGGGATTCGGTTACTACTCACTGTCGAGTATCTTCATCACCGAGTACAAGGGAGCCGAGTTGGGAACAATAGCATTGCTCTCTAACATCATGCGCGAGATTATCACCTTGCTGTGTGCTCCGCTGTTAGTCCGATGGTTTGGTAATTTGGCACCCATATCGGCGGGAGGAGCTACCACGATGGATACAACCCTGCCCATTATTACACGCTATGCAGGACAACAGTTTGTTGTCGTATCTATTTTCCACGGCTTTGTGGTAGACTTCAGCGTTCCGTTTCTGGTAACTTTTTTCTGCTCGATTTAAAAAACATTATCCATGAAAAAAACACTTTATATTACTTCATTTATTCTTACGATTGCTTGTGCGTCTGCTTGGGCTGATAGTAATCAGCCGTGGCAGGATGCACGCATCAATGAAATCAATCGTGAACCCATGACGGCACACTTCCTGCCGTTTGTCAGCGAAAAGGCTGCGCTTCATCAGCAGGCGTTGCCCGATGTAGAACGTTTTGAGGTTAATACGAAGACCGAGCGTCGCGTGTCGTTAAACGGTACATGGAAGTTTCTTTATTCTAAAAACAATGATGCTTGTCCTGCTGATTTCTATCAGTCGGACTATAAGATAGACGGATGGAAAGATATCGAAGTACCGGGCAGTTGGGAGATTCAAGGCTTCGATGCTCCCATTTATACCGATACGCGCTATCCGTTCCCGCCCAATCCGCCTTATGTCCCTACGGACTATAATCCGGTGGGTGCATACGTACATGAGTTTGCTGCTCCCGATGGATGGGATGGAATGGATATATTTTTAGACTTTGAAGGCGTAGAGTCAGCATTCTATTGTTGGCTGAACGGTGAACTGGTTGGATATAGCGAAGACAGCCGGTTGCCCGCACATTTCAATGTTACCAAGCTGTTGAAAAAGGGAACGAACCGATTGGCGGTTAAGGTATTCCGTTACAGTGACGGCTCTTATCTGGAAGGACAAGACTATTGGAAATACAGCGGCATAGAGCGCGATGTATATCTGTACGCCCGTCCGAAGAGCCGCGTAAAAGATTTTAAATTGACTTCCGAACTGGTAAACGGTTATAAGGATGGCGATTTTAACTTGAGCGTGATTCTGAATCAGCCCCGGAAAGGACAGCGTGTAGAGGTAAAAGTATTGAATGCAGATAATTCCGTATTGTTTGCCAATGAGAAAAAGATTTCGGGTTCAGCCGATACGTTATTTGCCATTAAGCAGTTATTCAACGATGTACTTCCGTGGAATGCAGAAACTCCCAACCTTTATACGCTTGTAGTCAATACATTCGATGCGAAAGGTAATGCGATGGAGTCTTTTGCACATCCGTTTGGTTTCCGAACCGTAGAGATGAAATACGGCCAGCAACTGATAAACGGTGTTCCCGTCTTGTTTAAAGGAGTGAATCGCCATGAGCATAATCCTTACAAGGGGCGCAGTATTGATGTGGCAAGCATGGTGGAAGACATTCGGCTGATGAAGCAATTCAACATAAATGCCGTGCGTAACAGCCATTATCCCAACCATTACCAATGGTACAGCCTGTGCGATAAATACGGATTGTATTTAGTGGATGAAGCTAACCTTGAAAGTCACGGAATGATGTTCCATAAAGATGAGACACTTGCCAATTATCCTGATTGGGAGGGGGCTTTCATGCAGCGTATGAGCCGCATGGTGAAGCGCGACCGCAACTATACGGCTATCGTAACATGGTCATTGGGAAATGAATCCGGTTACGGCAAGAATTTTGAAACGATTTATCATTGGACGAAACAGTTCGACGGTACTCGTCCGGTACAATACGAAGGCGGAGGCTATGAGAGTGTATCGGATATCTATTGCCCGATGTATGCACGCATTTGGGCGTTGCGCCGTCACGTGAACCAGCGGGATGCCCGCCCGTTGATTCTTTGTGAGTATGCACACTCAATGGGTAACAGTACCGGCAACTTGCAGGATTATTGGGATTTGATTTATAAGTACGACCAACTGCAAGGAGGTTTCATTTGGGATTGGGTAGACCAGACTTTTGCTATCAAGGATGAAAAAGGACATGATATATGGGCTTACGGCGGAGATATGGGCTATGTAGGAGTTCATAACGATTCTAATTTTTGCTCAAACGGACTGATTGCTTCAGACAGGAGCTTGCATCCACACATTTGGGAAGTGAAGAAAGTGTATCAATATGTTCACTTCAAGCCGGTTGCCTTTACTCCCAATCGTGTTCAGGTGATAAACTGGCATGATTTTATCGACCTTTCCGATTATCAGCTTCGGTGGACCGTAGAGACAGACGGAAAAGCGGTGCAGGGAGGAGTTATGGACTTTCCGAAGATAGCGGCCCGCCAGTCGGGAGAAGTTACTTTACCCGTGCAACCCATTCAGGCAGGCAATAAAGAATATTTCTTGAAGCTGGAGGCTGTAACCCGTAACGAGGCTCCGATGATTCCGGCTGGTCATGTGGCTGCAATGGAACAATGGCAGCTTCCGGTAGATAAAATTGTTCCGGCGATGGAAACGGTTAACGGCACGTTGAAAAGTCGGCGTACGAAAGATGCTCTGATGCTGACGGGAGAGAATGATTTCCGCATCGGTTTCAGTACAGAGAACGGCGAGATGACCGTATTGGAATATCAGGGAAAGAATTTGGTGAAAGAAGGTTTACAGGCTAATTTCTGGCGCGGACTGACGGATAATGATGTGGCAAACGGCACGGCTGAACGCTGCCGCACATGGCAGGATGCCGGAAAGAACGCAGTGCTGAAAGACATTCGTCTGGAAGAGAGTGCAGATAAAAAGCTCGCTACCGTAGTTGCCACGTATGATATGAAGGAGCAGGAATCAACGTTGCAGGTTACTTACCGTATCCGTCCGAACGGGGTAGTGGGTGTAACCATGCGCTTTACTCCGGGCGAAAAACAACTTCCGGAAATGCCCCGCTTGGGTATGCGTATGATTCTGCCTGCCGAATACGACCAAATGACTTGGTTAGGCAGAGGACCGCACGAGAATTATGCCGACCGAAAGACGGGAGCTGCCGTAGGACTGTATAGTGCCAGCGTGTGGGAACAGTATCATCCTTATGTACGCGCTCAGGAAACCGCAAATAAGTGTGATGTCCGCTGGGTGGCTCTGCGCAATGCTTCGGGCGAGGGACTTCTGGTAACAGGAGAGCAGCCGCTGAGCGTCAGTGCATGGAATTTCCCGATGGAAGACATCCTTTATCGTCCGTTTAACGTAGAGCGTCGTCACGGTGGAAGCATTGAGAAAAAAGATATCGTTTGGCTGAATATTGACCATCTGCAGATGGGGATAGGCGGTGATAATACATGGGGAGCTCAAGTACACCCCGAATACACCATTACGCCCCGCCAATGGGAGTATAGCTTTACGCTTCAGCCGCTGAATGCAGAAACTGACGCGGCTGAGCTTTCACATAAAACTTGGTTCTGAGAACCTGTTTAAATTTTCCGACGCAAGTATTTTTATCCGCCTCTTTTTGAGTTTGTTTCCGGTCTGTTTTCCCGTTTTCACTCGTCAGATAGCCCGCTATCATCCTCGTAAAAACGGGAAAACATCCTTGAAAACAATTCTCAAACTGAGGCAGAGCAAAATTTGAACAGGTTCTGAATCTTGCGCGCTTATAGAACAAATAATAGTTAATTTATTTATTGAATAAACACTGATGAAACAACTGATTAGAGGTTTTGTTATCGCGGGTATGGTTGCAGGCTGTCTGGCTTGTAGCCGTTCGGCTCAGGAGATGCTTCCTAATAGTACCCGCTATGAGTTTGGAGATATCTTGAATATAGCCTTGACTCCCGATTCCACGGTTCGCCGTGCCGGGTGTTTTACGGATGCCGGTTCGTGGATGGGATTTACCATTCCCGAAACAGATAAATGGGTAAACGGCTTTTGCGGTCCGTTCAGTCTGGATAACCGCATCTGGTTTGCCCAGTCTGCCGTGTGTGTTGATTTTCTCGATGGGAACGGTACGCTGACTCCCGATTCTGCCACTTATTTCCCCGGTGAAGTATATATCGCATCTTCATCGAACGACCGGAAAATAGAGCAGCGCATGAACTTTGTCAATAGTTCTACCGCTTTGCTTCAGGTGTCAAGCAATGTGGCTGAAGGCTTTAAGTTTACGGGGAAAGACTGGAACAGTAAAGTACGTCTGGAACGGGGAGAACAAACCATTACGGCTTATCATCCGAATGGTGAAGTGGTTCAGCTTACCTTCATGCCCGATGTGGAGTTAAGTTGCGACGGAAAAAATTATGTGGCTTCTACTGCTGCTGACTGTCAACAGATGAACGTGGCCGTTTCTTTCTATTTCTCGGATAAAGAATTGGCGTCGGGCGCACAGAAAAGTGTTGCTTTGTTGCAAAATCCACAACCGGAGTTGGCGGCGAATGCCAAACGTTGGGAAGAATATTTGCAGAAAGTTTTGCGTAAAGACATGAAGCATGAGTACGACCGGGTGGCAGTAAAATCAGTGGTTACGCTGATATCCAATTGGCGCACTCACCGGGGAGGTCTGTTACACGAAGGGGTTATTCCCAGCCACGCGGTGACTTATTTCATGGGTTTCTGGGCATGGGACAGTTGGCGGTTTTCTGCCGCACTCGCCCGCTTTGCTCCCGAACTGGCTAAAAACAACATCCGTGCCATGTTCGACTACCAGTGGCCGGACGGCATGATTATCGACTGTATCTATACCAATCCGGCAGAAAACAACGCCCGCGACAGCAAACCGCCTTTGGTGTGCTGGGCTGTCGACGAAATTTTTACCCATAATCAAGATACGGCATTCGTGAAAGAGATGTACCCGCAGTTGCTTGCCTACTATAAATGGTGGTATAACAAGCGGGATCATGACCGGAACGGCATGTGCGAGTTTGGTTCGACCGACGGTACGCTGGAGGCAGCCGGATGGGAAAGCGGCATGGATAACGCCATTCGTTTCGATAATGCCAAAATGCTGAAAAACGGGAACGATGCTTGGAGTTTGGATCAAGAGAGCGTCGATTTGAATGCTTATCTGGCATACGAATGTAAACTGCTTAAAAAGTTTGCCGCGCTTATCGATACCACATTCGATGCGCCTAATTACAGCGATAAAGTGGCTGATTATTTCTTCGACGAAAAGATTGGCTATTTCTGCGACCGCCGCCTGAAAGACGGAAGTTTCATCGAAGAACCTGCATGTGAAGGTTATACGCCTTTCTGGACACAGATAGCCACCAAAAAGCAGATGGAAAAAGCGTTGGTATTATTTACCGATACGACGAAATTTTCTACCTACATTCCCTTCCCCACGGCAGCTGCCGACAATCCGAAGTGCGACCCGAACGGTTATTGGCGCGGACCTATCTGGTTAGACCAGACTTATCAGGCAATAAAAGGATTGCGCAATTACGGTTATAACGACTTGGCAGACAAGTACACGCTTCAAGTGTTCGACCGCTGTCAGGGTTTGACCGGCGATGCCCCGATTCACGAGAACTACGGAACGCACACCGGCGAACGCCTTCAAGCATCTCATTTCAGTTGGAGCGCATCTCATCTGTTGATGCTATATGAAGATTACGGGAAATAGCATGTGCGACAGGCGCTGAGCAGTCTCGCTTTTTATATTTGGTAAATGAAAACGAGCTTGTGAAATATCCTGATTAACAGGATGTTTTGCAAGCTCGTTCTTTTTTGTGCCTTTTTGTTTGAACAGTCGGAAAACTTATGCGGAAGCGTTGCCTTACGCAAGCGGTAGCGTAACGCATTTCTATGGGTAGAAATGAGTGGTCTTACCCGTAGCGTTTTTTCGCTTAAAACGGGAAGAGCAACGGAAGCACAAATACCATTACGATACCCATGATGATTTGAAGCGGAAGCCCTACCTTTACGTAATCCATAAATGTATATTGTCCGGCGGGCATGACCAGCGCATTGGGCGGTGTGGAAAACGGGGAGGCGAAACACATGCTTGCGCCTACGGCTACCGCAAACAGGAACGGGACGGGATTGATGCCGAGCTGCTCTGCACTGTGGAGGGCAATCGGGGCAAGAAGCACCGCCGTAGCCGTGTTGCTGATGAACATGGTGAGCAGCGAGGTGGTAAAGTAAATGCCTGCCAAGAGTGCGAAAGCTCCGTAGCTGCCCAAACCGCTTACCAGTGCATTGGATATGGATGCCGATGCTCCGGTTTTCTCCAGCGCGAGCGACATCGGCAGCATGGCGGCGATTAGTACCACGCTTTCCCAGTTGATGGTTTTGTATGCCGCTTCCACATTCCGGAAACAGCCGGTTAAAACCATCAGGATGCCGGCTATCATGACCGAAGTCACGGGGGCTACGGGGATGAAGTCGAACACCATCATTACTATCATCAGCAGCATGATGGCGGCGGCTACGGGAGCCTTGTAGTCGAGGGTTACTTTGGCGGCTTCGGCAAGAGGCTGCCCCAATACCACCCAGTCGGTCCCGTCGCGTCCCAAGCGGGCAATGTTGTTCCACGTGCCTTGCACAAGCAGAACATCTCCGCTGTGCACACGCTTGTCTCCGAGGTCTCGTAACAAGTAATCGCGCTGCCGGCGAATCCCCAGCACATTCACGTTATATTTGTCGCGGAACCCGATTTCCTTTACCGTGCGGTTTATCAGCAGTGAAGTAGGCATCAATACGATTTCAGCGATACCGATGTCGTAGAAATCCAAAGAATTTTCGTTGCGGTTGGTTTCCTCCGTAGCGTGTCCGTCGAGTATTGATACGGCGTATTCATCGGCAAACTCCTTTACCCGGTTGAAATCTCCCGTAACGTAAAGGATGTCGTTTGCCTGAAGAACGGCATCGGGCGAAGCTAACTTCTGCGCAATCGTTTTCAGGAAGCGGTGGCGCGAAAGGTCGCCTCGGCGTATCTCCAAGATGTTCAGCCCATACTTGCGCCGGATGTCGAGCTCGATTACCGTAGAACCTGCCAACTTGGAAGTTTCGGTAACCAACAGACGGAACAGGTTATGCGACAGTCCGTACTCGTTGACCAGTTGCTTGAGCGATTTTCCTGACTTTGCATCGTCTTCCCGTTTCTTTCTTCCGGATAAAAACAGCTTGCTGAGAGGCATTAACACGATGATGCCTACCAGCAGGCAAACCAGACCTACTGGAAGGAATGAGAAGAAAGAGAGCGGTTCGTAACCGGCAGCCGTCAGCGTATCTTGGATAACCAAGTTGGGCGGCGTACCGATTAGCGTCATCATTCCGCCCATGCTGCTGGCAAAAGCAAGCGGCATCAGCAGGCGGCTGGGATTCATGCCCGCGCTCATAGCCAAGCTGACAACGATGGGAAGCATCAGCGCCACCGTACCGGTGTTGCTCACAAAAGCTCCGATGGCGGCAGTTGCCAAGATGACAAGCAAAAACAGCCGTGTCTCGCTCTTTCCTGCGAGTTTCAGTATACGCGAACTTATTATTTTCGCCAGTCCGGTCTGGAAGATAGCCCCGCCTACTACGAACAGTCCTATCATCATGATTACCACCGAACTTGAGAAACCCGACAGTGCTTCTTCCGGTGTGAGGATATGGCATAGAAGGAGTGCGACAAGCGCACACAAGGCAACCAAGTCGGAACGGATTTTTCCGCTGACGAAGAAAATGGCAGAAATGGCAAGAATGATAATCGTGATAAGCATGTTTCGTCTGGATTATAGTTTGTAACCCCAATCTTCAAGGGCAAACGACCAATGCTCTTCCACGAGTTTCACCGTTTCGGGTTTATACTGATATTTGTTTTTCTTGTATCCCTTTTTCTTGTCTACGTATGCTTTGATGTCGGCTTCTGCTTCTGCGAATCCGGGGATAGAGAGTTTCTCGTAAATTTCTTTCGTCAGGTCGAAAGCATTTTTCTCATAATCCTCGAATTTTACTTCTATCAGGTTTCCTTCGGGAATGTATTTCTTGTCTGCTTCGTACTTATGATACAGCTTGGCGTAAACCGACAAGATGTTGGCTTGCAACTCTTCGTTGCTGATGTCTTCGAGTTTCAACGGCTGGATGGTATTGGTAAAGAAACTGCGCGTTGACTCGAACACGGTATACGGATTGCGCATCAGGTAGATGAACTTCGCGTTGGGGAACATTTTTACCAGCTCTTTCACACGGCCCGTGTGAGGAGGGTTCTTGCTCAAGAACTGCGTTCCGTGTGTATTCCACAGCGAAATTTTTATCAGCTTGACGAATGTTTCTTCAAACACTTTCAGTTCTTCATCAGTAATATCATTGAAGAGTAAGTATTTATCAGCGTACTCCTGCATGTATTTAGGCAGAAACCAAAAGTTGTAGTAGGTGTAAGGCATCATGTTCGACAAGGCAAATTCTTCCTCTTGCGGGAGGTCTACCGCCAGCTCCATATTGTCAGTAGGGCGTTTGTCAGGCATCAGCCAGCTCATGTTTTTCTTGAAGAACGGTTGTCCCCACATCATCAGATGGGGGAATACCGTTTGGTAAGTCGTATTGTAACCGAAATGCTTGTCACAAGAAAATACGTTGTGCATGAAAGTGGTTCCGCTGCGCCAATGTCCCAGAATGAATACCGGATCATGTTCCAGCGGTTTATCGGCAAGCAGCTTTTTATAACGGCTCTCTTGCAGAGACGTCAGTGTAGAGAGCAGGCGACAAACAGCTTTGGTCAGCCGATACTTACCTCGATATGCCGGGTCGATGTCACGTCCTTTGGTTATTTGGTTAAAGGTTTTCCAGTCTGCCCCAACCAACGTGTTTATCGGAAGTTTGTTAAATTCAAGTAGTCCCATTAAGTTGATAATTGAATGTTGAAAAAATGATAGTTGCGTGGTTATTTCTTTACTTCGATGGCAATACCCTGACGTTCCAAGTCTTTTACCGCCTTTTCTATTGCTTCGTAATGTTCGGGAGCAATGCCTAATTTAGGTAAGTTTAAAACCGGAAGTTCCATTGTCGTGTGCATGTCTTTATCCTCTACACGATTGATAATCATACCTACGGCACTGGTATTGTTGGTAATCGGGTCAATAAGGATAAACGCTCCGGTAGGTTTGTTTTGGGTATATGGGTCGAAGAATAACTCCTTAGATGAAGTCAACACCACGCGGGCTATCTGATTCAGTTGCATCGGCACGTCCTCTTTCGCCAGTCGTCCGTTCTCAACAGACAGATGTTCCATTGTGTTGATGTCCACTTTATATTTGATGGAGTCGATGCGTGTACGGCTGGTGTTGGTGGTCTGCTTCAGGAAGAACGATTTCTCCAAGTCCATCTTTTCCTCGTCCATCCATACCAGCATGGCTTCGAAGTTACGTCCAATCATCGGGATGTTATCCGGATGTACCAGCATCTCACCGCGTGATACGTCGATTTCGTCTTCGAGCGTCAGCGTAACCGACATGGGCGGATAAGCATAATCCAGCTCGCCGTCGTAAGTAACGATGCTCTTTATCCGCGATTTCTTGCCCGAAGGCAAAGCCATCACTTCATCACCTTTGCGTACAACTCCCGAAGCCACTTTGCCACAGAAACCCCGGAAGTCCAGATTCGGACGCAATACATACTGTACCGGATAGCGGAAGTCGGTCAGGTTATGGTCGTTGCCGATGTGAACCGTTTCGAGGAACTCCAGCAGCGAAACGCCGTGATACCACGGAGTACGTTCAGATTTATCTACCACGTTGTCGCCTTCGAGTGCAGAAAGCGGGATGCACTGTATGTCAGGGATGCCCAACGGGGTGACAAAGGCTTTATATTCGGCTACGATTTTATCGAATACCTCTTGCGAATAGTCTACCAAGTCCATTTTGTTGACAGCCAATACCACGTGTTTGATTCCCAATAAAGAAACCAGATACGTATGGCGGCGAGTCTGCGTGATAACTCCCGTGCGGGCGTCGACGAGGATGATTGCCAAGTTTGCCGTCGAGCCGCCGGTAATCATGTTACGGGTATATTGTTCGTGTCCCGGAGTATCGGCTATGATAAACTTACGGTTGTTGGTCGAGAAATAACGGTAAGCCACGTCGATGGTGATACCTTGCTCCCGTTCAGCTTTCAGTCCGTCGAGCAGCAAAGCATAGTCAATGTGTTCGCCTGCGTTGCCCACCCGTTTGCTGTCGCGCTCCAAAGCGTCGAGCTGGTCTTCATACAGTTTCTTGCTGTCGAATAAGAGTCGCCCGATAAGGGTTGATTTTCCATCGTCTACCGAACCGGCAGTGAGGAAACGCAACAAGTCTTTCTGTTCATCTTTCTTCAGAAATTCTTCGATAGACATTGTGCCTCTTTCTTCACCTTCCATCGGATTCCCTGATTTGTTTTTATCTAAATGTTCCATACTTCCTTGTTTAAAAATATCCTTCACGTTTCTTTTGTTCCATGCTCGCATCTTGGTCAAAGTCGATGACGCGCGTCGTACGTTCGCTCTTGGTGGTAGTCATCATTTCCTCTACTATCTTTTCGATGGTGTCGGCTTCACTTTCCACGGCTCCCGTCAGCGGCCAGCATCCCAATGTGCGGAAACGGATTTTCTTCATCTCTATTTTATCCTTGTATTTTTCCGGCAGGCGGTCATCATCGGGCATAATCAACTGTCCGTCGATATTAACCACCGGACGTTCTTTTGCGAAATACAGCGGGACGATGGGGATATTCTCCAAGCGGATGTACTGCCAGATGTCGAGTTCCGTCCAGTTGCTCAGCGGGAATACGCGAATGCTCTCTCCTTTGCGGATGCGTGTATTATAGATGTCCCACAGCTCCGGGCGTTGATTCTTCGGGTCCCATTGATGAAACTCGTTGCGGAATGAGAAGATACGTTCTTTGGCGCGCGATTTTTCTTCATCGCGGCGTGCACCTCCGAATGCGGCGTCGAATTTGTATTTGTCTAACGCATGAAGCAATGCTTGCGTTTTCATCAAGTCGGTGTGTACTTTGCTACCGTGCGTAAACGGTCCTACACCGGCGCGGAAAGCCTCCATGTTACTTTCCACAATCAGATTCCACCCATACTTCTTGGCATATTCGTCGCGAAATTGTATCATTTCTTTAAACTTCCACTTCGAGTCGATGTGCATCAGCGGGAAAGGAACTTTTCCCGGAGCGAAGGCCTTTTCCGCCAAGCGTACCATTACGGAGGAGTCTTTGCCGATGCTGTAAAGCATCACCGGGTTTTCAAATTCGGCAGCCACCTCACGGATGATGTAGATGGATTCTGCCTCCAGTTCTTTTAAGTGGCTTAGTCTGTATTCTTCTTTCATATCATATCTTGTTTTTTAATGAAGAATTTATTCTGTTCTTTATTTCTTTATATATAGCAATGCTTGTTATAACGCAATTTTGAGCCTGTTTTCAGGGGCTGAAAATTCTTGCGGATGAACCGGTCAGTCCTATGGGTAGAAATGGTCAACTCTACCGCATGGAACGGGTAACACTAACGGTAGTGTTTTCCGGGGCAAACCGCAGTTTTATCCTGCGTCATAAAATGCAGGTTATCAGAGTATTCCGTTGATGCGTATTTTAGGTAAAATAAGTTTCAACAGTTCTGCTACGGATTCTTCAACCGACAGCTTCGACGTGTCTATCGAAAGTGCCGGATGAACAGGAGCTTCAAACGGAGCCGAGATGCCGGTGAAGTTTTTTATTTCCCCCCGTCTTGCTTTGGCATACAGCCCTTTAACATCGCGCCGTTCACACTCTTCGAGCGGCGTGCTGATATAGATTTCCATAAAATCGTTCTTCCCGATGATGTTTGCCGCCATTTCGCGCAAGGCATTGTTCGGGCTGATAAAAGCGGCGATGGTGATGATTCCTGTATCGACAAACAGTTTGCCTACTTCCGCAATGCGGCGTATGTTTTCGATTCGGTCTTCTTCCGAGAATCCTAAATTATTGTTGATTCCGCTACGGATGTTGTCACCGTCGAGAATACGGCACAGCAACCCGCGTTTCTGGAGTTCGCGCTCCAAAGCGATGGCAATCGTGCTTTTTCCCGAACCACTCAAGCCGGTAAACCAAACCATCAGTCCGCGCTGGCCCAACAAGTTTTCCTTGTCGGCTCGGGTAAGCATTTTATCAAATATCGGATAAATATGTTCCATAAATTTATACAGTTGGCGTGAAAGGCCAAATTAAAGGAATAAGTATAATAGACAATATCATAACAATCAAGTCCATCGGGATACCTATTTTCATGAAGTCGGTAAACTTATAATTTCCGGCTCCCTGCACAATCAGGTTGGTCTGGTAACCGATGGGTGTGGCAAATCCTGCCGAAGCCGCGATACAGATAGCAATGAAGAACGGCATCGGGTCTACTCCGAATTTGCTTGCCGTTTCTAACGCCAGCGGAAACGCCAGCGCCGCCGCCGCGTTGTTTGTAATCAGCTCGGTGATGATAAGCGTAACGAAGTAGAGTAGGGCAAGCGCTCCCCATGCTCCCAAAGAGCCTGAAACGTTTTTAATAAACTCGGCAATCAGTGCAGCCAAGCCCGATTCTTCCATTGCCGAGCTGATGGCAAATGCACAGGCAATGGTTATCAGGATATCCCAACTGATGTATTTCGTATATTTCTTGGGCGGAAATAATTTAAGCCATGCCATTACCACTGCCGTAACCGAGGCGAAAAAGAACATGTCTAACTTCACATTGGGGAAACGTTCTTGTGTGAAAGGCAATTCGCCGATGGTAGCTCCTATAATCATGATCAGGAGAAGCGCAAATGCCGTCCATTTTTTCCATGCAGGCACAAAGCGTGTAGGGATGTCTTTTCCGTTGGTTATCATCAAGAATACAGACGAATCTCCCCATGCCCGTGTAAAAGCGTCGTCGGCCAGCAATACCAGCGTGTCGCCTTCTTGCAGTCTTACTTCGCCGAGGTTTTCCGTGATAATCTGCCCTCCCTGACGTATTTCTTTGATTTCGGCGCCGTAGCGTCGCTTAAAGTCGAAGTTCTTCAGTTTGCGCTTTAGTCCCGGAAAACGTGAGGCAAGCACTACTTCTACAATGTGTTGTCCGCTTTCCATTGCTGCGTCTGCCTCTTCTTCTTCAAAGTTGTCCGGACGCTCCGCCGGCAACAGCTTTTTCGAAGTCAGTATAATGAAAAGGATTCCCACTATCGTGATAGGTATTCCGATATAAGCTAAATCAAACATCTTTAATCCTTCGAAGCCCCGGTCTATCATCATACCGTGAATCACCAAGTTGGTCGATGTTCCGATAAGCGTACAAAGCCCTCCCAAAATAGTGGCATACGACAGCGGAATTAAGAACTTGGTACACGAAAGTCCTACCTTTTTAGACCAATGCTTGATTATCGGGGCAAAGATAACCACCACGGGCGTATTGTTTAAGAATGCCGAAAACGCACTCACGATAGGCAGTACGCGCAGTTGGGCTTTGGTTACCGTCGTGGTTTTATCGGGAAACAATTTCTTTACGATGGTAGTCAGTGCGCCGCTTTGTCTTACTCCTTCGCTTACCAGAAACAGCAATGCCACTGTTATCATGCCCCGGTTACTGAATCCGGCAACCATTTGCTTCGGAGAAATAATGCCGGCTACCATAAAAAGCACAACCACAGATAGTAAGACAATGCCCGGACGCATCTTATCCATGATAAGCGCAGCCAACATTCCTGCCAATCCAAGTAATACAAAAAGTATTTCAAAGTTCATATATCTTGATGTAATTTAGTCTTATTCACGTCCGCCCTCTTTAGGCAAGACAATGAACCACGGATTTAACAAATCTTCTTTATTGTAACGTAAAGGAGTCTTTTCTTCTGCTTGATATACTTCTCCTCCTGCTGCGCGTACGATGGCGTGTCCTGCAGCCGTGTCCCATTCCATCGTAGGAGCAAAGCGCGGATATACATCGGCTTTCCCTTCTGCCACCAGACAAAGTTTCAGCGAACTGCCACTCGATACGGTAGTTACCTGTGCATGTTGCTGCTTCATCTGTTCGATGTATGCTTCCGTTTCCGGAGTAAGATGAGAGCGCGATGCCACCACCACGAATCCCTCATGCTTATCTTCATAAGGCAGTCGGCAACCTTTTTCCATGAGTGCTTCCACTGTTCCGTCAGGGGCTGCTTGCGCAATTCCGTTTACTTTATAAGCACCTGTCTCGCAGTCGCCGAAGTAAAGCTCTTGTTTTACCGGAATGTAAATCACGCCCGCTTCCGGATATCCGTTCCGTACGTACGCAATGTTTACGGTAAACTCTCCGTTACGTTTTATAAATTCTTTGGTTCCATCCAGCGGGTCTACCACCCACAGTTCGTTCCAGCTTCTCCGTTCCTCGGTTGCTATTTTCCTTCCCTCCTCGCTCAGTATCGGGTAGGGCGTTTCTTTTAGGAAGGATGATATGACCTCGTGCGATTTACGGTCGGCAATCGTTAGCGGTGAATTGTCGGCCTTTTTCTCTATTTCGAAATCCGCGTTAGGATCGGTGTACACTTCCATGATTTTCGCTCCGGCTTCAATGGCTGCACGGATGGCGACATATAATATCTTCTTATCCATAAAAACATAAATTGCTGTAAAATAACAGCTTTTTCAAGACTTATCGGTAGTTGAATTTTCGTTTTTTGTTGCTAATTTTATTTTATAACTTCTTTTAAGAAAATCAGGTATGTGCCTGAGTGTGTTTCCAGATTCGCCACATATAGTATGCACAGTGGGTAAAGGCAAACACAAACGAGATGGTAAGCAGGGTCTTGTCTTCTTCCCACCCTACGGTTTGCTGATGCCATAATCCGGTGATAATACTTAATACGGCAAGTACCAGCCCTAATATATTTAATACCATGTCTCCTTTCCGGTGCGCCTGATGCGGTTCAAGTTTACTGTGCTTGATGCCGTAGCCGGCGTATATATCCAGTCCGATGAGCATCCATAACACGAGGCGTATCCATGTATCGGCAGGAAGGAAACACATCATACATAAGCAGGTCAGGATTCCCAAAATGGGGATTAACGGAACGAACGGAGTCTTGAAAGCCCGATGTACGTTGGGCATCGTTTTGCGTACCACCAATACTGCGGCACAAACCAGCGTAAAGGCGAGCAGCGTACCGATACTGGTCATTTCGCCTGCCACTTGAGCGGGGACGAATCCGGCAAGCAGACTGACTACCACCATGAAGAGGCAGTTGCTGTGTAGCGGTGTGCGGAAGCGTTCGTTGATTCGTGAGAAGAATGGGGGAAGCAGTCCGTCGCGACTCATGCTGAGGAAAACGCGGCTCTGTCCTAAAAGCGTTACGATGATAACCGAGCAGTAGCCGAAAAGAATAGCCAAGATGATTGCCTTGTTCAGCCACGGATAAGCCGGCTGGATGATGCCCGAAGCATCCGGAGTACCCATCTTTTCGATGGCTACGGCTACGGGGGCGATACCCACCTGCCCGGAGAAATCCGTATAATGAGCCACTCCGGTCATTACATGGGCAAACAATATGTATAACACCGTACATACCAAGAGCGAAACCAAGATACCGATGGGCATATCCCGTTTGGGATTCTTGGTTTCTTGTGCCGCCGTACTTACGGCGTCGAAGCCTAAGAATGCAAAGAATACGATTGCCGCACCGCGCAGGATACCCGAAAAGCCAAATTCCCCCAAGTGTCCGGTGTTTTGCGGAATGTAAGGCACGTAGTTCTCGGCTTGGATGAATTTCCATCCCAAAATCACAAAGATAAGGATTACAGATACCTTTAAGAAAACAATCAGCCCGTTGAAGAACGAGCTCCCTGCCGTTCCGCGCATCAGGATGAGGCTCATCAGCACCACGATTACCATTGCCGGAATGTTGATGATGCCGCCGTCCCACGGACATGCCGTCAGTGCGTGAGGCAGTTCGATGCCCACTCCCTGTAAGAATACCACCAAGTAACGGCTCCAACTGATGCTTACGGTAGTGGCGGCAACGGTGTATTCCAATACCAAGTCCCACCCGATAATCCAAGCTATCAGTTCGCCCATCGTGGCGTATGAGTAGGTGTATGCACTTCCTGCCACCGGAATCATCGATGCAAATTCGGCGTAACACAGTCCGGCAAAGCAACAACCGATGGCTGCAATGATGAACGACAGTGTAATGGCAGGTCCGGTATAAGCGGCCGCCACGGTTCCGGTGATGGAAAACAATCCCGCTCCGATGATTACGCCTACTCCTAAAGCCACCAGACTAACCGGCCCCAACACACGTTTCAGCGTTTTGTTTCCTGTTTCTCCCGCCTCTATCTGAAGCGCCTCAATGCTTTTTCGTATAAATAGTCCCATTCTGTTTTGTAGTTGTACAACGAAAAATGAGTTGCAAAGTTACAGAGAAATCTGATAATATTGAATTTATGAGTTTAAAAACTCAAGAATTCGGTCATTAGTCATCTTTATTGAGAGAAAATGTTCTTAGGTGTAGCTTAGAACCTATTTAAATCTTAGTATGATTTTGTTAGGAGAAATGAGGTGCTTCCAACTTATGGATGAATAAATATTAAAAGATATAGTTTGTTTTATTTTATAGATTAATTTGATATGAGTGGCGTAGCCTTTATATGTAAATATGAGAAAGTTAGTTTGGTATAACTATATTTTATTTGTTTTTTGAGAAATTCCCAAGCATAAGACTTGTAAATAATGAATCAATCTTTAAGTTGTCATTCGGGTTTCCTATAGATAAAATAGTATTAGTTGAGTCTAATAGAAATACAACATCCTTGCCTAATATAGGATTTAGCTTATAGGTATCATAAAAATTTATTGAAGAGTCTACTACCGCCATGTCGTCAAATCCGTAGATTTCAAAAAGGAATCTAGCATCTTTTATATTTTTTGTCTCACACAGAAAGAATAAGTTTACTTTGTCTCCGAATTTTTTCTTTAATTTTTTATGATAGATTTTCCATTCTCCTAATTTTAGCTGGCATGAGGTACATGAAGGATTATCAATATAGCGAAGTATAGTGAATTGTGTTGAATGACATTTATGTATATTCATTTCTATTTTTCGTCCTATAGTATCATATATCACATTATTGTTTCTTTTCTTTTTACATCCTGTAAACGTTAATATGAAAGCCGCGAAAATTAAAATAGATATAACTTTGTTCATATTGATTTAATGAATGTTGTGTATAACCAATAATCTGTTTCCTTCGTTTAATGCTTTGATTAAGCTATCCGGCATCATGTCGAAATTATAGCATTTGTCAGCTATTATTCGGTCTAAATAACTTATAATCTGATTACCGCTTGATACACAAGGAACTATCACGTCGTATATAGACATCTTATCTGCAAATTTTTTCGCACTATGTGTACCATTGGCAGGGTTTAGCATTATTACATACGTTCCTTTATTCGTATAATCGGTAACTTCCATGAAACACGTTCCATTTGACAGTTCTACCGGATTATTCAATAGATGCATTCCACTTGTAAGTTTTCCTTGTTGTTCTGCATCGATGAAATTTATTTTAGCGGATGTATGAATTGTCCCATTTTTAAAATTTAGCAAACGTTTGCCTATTAGGTTGCCATCGTAGTCTAAACGATATATAGTGTCTGCAGGAGAACAATAATAAGATATCCCTTTATCGTTTTTTTGAAAAACAGCGTCAGTTACCCATCCGCCAATATAGCCATCGGGATAATGTAACATATAACTCAATGGATTCAATGCTGAGTCTGTCACACAGAGTTGGTAATTCATTTCTTTCGAGGGTTCGAGTTTAAATAATATCTTATTGTTCTTTAAGAGAGCAAATCCTTTACTGTCAAATGGAACATTTTGACTGTCAATATAATCTCCTTTGTGGTTGTATCTAAGTAATTTTCGTTGGGATATATCTAAAATATATACGTATTGGGCGTTTACGTCCACATCCCATGGGTAAATATATTCTCCGGGCCCATTCCCATGTTTCCCGTAAGATGCAAATGGATGTCCACTATGATCAAACGAAACGACTCTACGACTTCCGTATGAATCAACAATAAAATATTTATCAAATGCATCTATTATTTGATTGATGTCTGCAAACATCGTATTGTCATCTTCTTTTAATATGATGAAATCAGTTGTAGATGCATCATAATCCATTAATTCAGAATTTCCACTTTCGCTTGAAATCAAGAGAGTATCAATAATAGGTATCCCAGAAGTACAAATATAATTTTGAGATACCTGTTTCTTATTAATGCATGAGGTTGCCAAGATTAGAATGGCAATTAAAAATGCGTGTATTGTATTTCTGCTTGAAAAGAGCATTCGAGTAAAAAATTAATAGCAATCGGTTTCTGTACATTCTGGATATCCGGGCTTGCACAAACAAATTTTTTTATGCTGTCCACCAGCGCATCTTACTTCATCGGCAGGACCATAGTTTTTTCCAGACTCATAACCAGCCAATGCTTCTATATTGGCTAATACTAAATCTGATTTTTCTACTTTCTGTTGGGTAATATAAACATTATAAATAGCAACAACCACGAGGGCGATAGTTAACATTATTTTAAATATGTTTTTCATGATGGTTTATTTTTTATTTCACGCAAATATATAAAATGTCAGACTTCTTGCTGTTGTAATTTGTTTTTTTGCATTTTTTATAATTTGACCAAAATTTGTATTGCTTTGGAATATAAGAGTATTAAATAAAGTTTATATTAGCAACGTTTCTAAAGCAGTTTTTTGTATATATAAAATATTGTACATTTGTTTTTATAACTAAAAATATTTTATGATCATGAAACCGTTAAAGATTATTTTTATTTCTTTTGTTGTTGTGGCAATAGGGTATAGTCTGATTAAGACTAAGGTTAATTCACATGAAGGTATGTCAGATCTTATGTTAGCCAATTATAGAAGCATTGGCTCGTAATGAAGGTTCTGATTGTGACTATAAAAATGGCTATACTGCATTTACAAACAAATCGGGGGGAGCCTATGATTGTTGTCAAGTATGGGTGTCAAAAGCCCCTAATACAAGTGAAGGGCATTGTCGGTAGTGATTAATGAAAGATTAGAAAAGAAAGGTTACAAACAAGTGACAGGGCAACCGCATCAAAATGTCAATATGCTGATAATCAACGTTTGTCTTTAGTGTATCTTGTCAAATATTATAAAATATTGGGTTATCAGCAAGTTAGGCTGCTAATAAAATTTTGATGCGGTTGCCCTGAAACAAGTGACCTTTCTTTTGGAAATTAAATAATTAATTTATGAAATTACGCACATTATCATTTTTTTATTTTGTTATTGTTTGCCGTGGGATGTACTACAAGAGATAAACAAGCTGAAATTATATGGAAAGAACGGAATATTCCGAAGGCAGTTCATTTGCAGGTGGTGAATTCTCTTGTTATAAACCAGCCCTTTAATTTGCTTTCATGGAGCATAAACGGAAACAGTGTTTGCTTTGTTACGTCCGGTATGCAGGATGGCTTTCTTTCAGTTTATAGCTATCCTGAATGTATGAAACGCTTCGATTTTGGGAAAATAGGACAAGGACCGGATGAATTTATTACGCTTAATGCAGGTGAAGCGCGAAATAACCGGTTGCTTTTATACGATATTATGGGGCGTAAGGCACTTTTGTTTGACACAGATAAAGACACGCTCCGTGTAGCTTCCCGTTTATCGCTGTATAATGATGAAGAAGGTTTGTGTCGTCCTTTTACTTACATTACACAGATAGATTCTGATAATTATTTGATGAAAGTAGACGATGCTGTTTCGTCGACATGGGATATATCGGATTTGAAAGTAGGGAAGGTGAAAAGTTCTTTCAAAAATCCCAATCGGACGGAAGAGTATTCGTATACGCCGTTCGATTTTATTCAGTGCGTATGCGATACGACTTTGATAGTTGCCTATAAATACATGGACAGGTTGGAGTATTATTCCATCAAAGATTACCGTATATATCCTTTGTTTGCGATGGGAAGTCATACTAATCAGGCAGATATACAGGATTACAATTACCTGATGCAGTATTATTTGGACGTAGCACCTCATAATGGTTTCTTCTATTGTTTAAAGTCGGATGACGGAATGGAGAGTGGAAATATAATAGAAGTCTATGATGTTCAAGGTGAATGTAGGGAGAGTTATTTATTAGGCAAAAGAATCAGTTCCCTGCGTTTCGATTCGGAGGGATTGCTTATAGGATATGCCGCCGATACGGACCAAACGGTACTTTATCGCTTTAACCCCAAAGGATATTAAGAGGATGAATGGCTCATGTTTCCCTGAAATATTCCATACGAAAAAAGCTGCTTCAATCTACTTGAAACAGCTTTTATTTTGCTCTTCAGGTTGGACTTGAACCAACGACCCTCTGATTAACAGTCAGATGCTCTA
>ERZ779880.1220-NODE-1220-length-24653-cov-7.900764_pt1 | contig 24653 bp, 20 predicted proteins | sample MGYA00511555_ERZ779880 | MGnify/ENA primary metagenome ERZ779880 (study PRJEB29588, sample SAMEA2145815) | human gut metagenome | biome: human gut; feature: human-associated habitat; material: faeces | place: Denmark | collected 2008/2010 ...
CATTTTTAGCCTTGTCAAAGGCGAGAAAGAACACGAAGTGTTCGAAATGCGAATGCGTGGGAGAGGGGGCCTGAATAGTTACGTCAATACTGGTTTCGCCGGTAAAAAATAATGCCGGCGAAATCTGCTAAAAACCATCCAATCGGAATCGATATCCAGATTCCCGTCACTCCCACACCGGCGATCTGCGTCAATCCATACGCCAATGCTACTCTCATTCCCAAAGAAATCACCGTTAAGATAACCGATACCACCGGTTTATTGACTGCGCGGAAATATCCGTAAAGCAGGAACAATATTCCAATCCCCACATAAAAGGCTCCTTCGATCTGAAGATACCATGCCCCCGCTTCGGATACGGCACTCCCTGCATCCACGAATAAATTCATCAAGGAATGCGAGAAGAAAACAACCAGCGAACTTACGATCACACAGAAAACCACGACGCTGAGTACCGCATATTTCACTCCTTCGCGGATCCGCTCTCTCTTTCCGGCACCAAAATTCTGTGCGGCAAATACCGAAAATGCATTTCCAAAATCCTGCACCGGCATATAGGCGATCGTGTCTATTTTTACAGCCACCGCAAATGCAGCCATAATAACCGCGCCAAAACTGTTTACCAATCCCTGTATCATCAAAATTCCAAAATTCATTACTGACTGCTGCAAGCACGTAAATCCGGACAATGACATAATCTGCTTCAAATTCTTTCCATTCCATCGGACATCTTTTCTCTGCGGCCGGTATTCCGGATACATTTTGATAAAATACAAGCCCATCCCAATCCCGGATATGTACTGCGAGATAACGGTCGCCACCGCAGCCCCGGCAATGCCCCCTTGAAGCGGGATAACAAACAAAAGATCCAGTCCGATATTCAACACGACGGAAACCGCCAAAAACACAAGAGGAATCACGGAATTTCCTACACTCCGCAGTACATTGGCATAATAATTATATAAAAATGTCGCAAAAAAACCTGCCATCACGTAAACCAGATAGGTCCGCATATCCGCAAACGTTTCCTGGGGTACCTGAAGCCATTGTATAATAGAATTCAGTAATAAATATACAACCACCATCACGATTAGTGCCAGCCCGCTGATTGCGGTAAATGACATGACCAAACCATTTCGAAAGGCATCCCAGTCTTTTTTTCCGTATGCCATCGAAAAAAAAGCTCCGGCGCCAAGACAAAGTCCAATGATCACCGAGGTCAAAAATGTCATCAGCGTATAGGAAGCTCCTACTGCCGCCAACGCCTGCTCCCCGATATATTTGCCGACCACCCACGTGTCGACCAGATTGTATAACTGCTGCATCACATTGCCAAGCATCAACGGCACGGCAAAGGCCCACAGCCCGATTAAAATATTTCCTTGCGTCAATTCTCTTGTGTGTTTCATTTTTTCTCTCTATTCTCTATCTTTTTTATGCGTCACATAAAAAATGACTGCCACATTGCTCTCAATATGACAGTCATCCTTTTTATTGCAAAAACATTTCTTCACACATTTGCTTTCCCGTCTCAGTCTTAAATATCGTTTCGTAAACTTTTCTTATATTTTCTTTTGGCACATTGTCCTCCAGGAAATTTACAAGAAAATCCGCCTCAACAAGAATCTGATAATCAATTCCATCAATGTTGTCATAGGTATGATGGTGTGCGATCAAATACTTCACCCGGCGGATCACGCCTTTGGTAATTTCAATCTTCGTCAACAATTCTTCTGCAAGAGCCGGTCCTTCCTGCTCCTGTAATTTTCCATTGCAATCACCATATTTTTCCTCACACACACGAATGCCGATATCATGCGTCAATGCCGCAATTTCGATAACAAAGACATCCCCTTCATCGACTCTTTCCGTTTCTGCGATTAATTTTGCATAACTGTGTACCTTGCAAAAATGCTGGATTCTCTTCGGATCCCCGCGATACAATTTAATCATTTCCAAATGGATTCTGTTAATCATGTTATTCACCTCACCTTATGTACTAACCCTATCATACCATAAAACAGCTTAAGAATACAACCATAAATTCATCCTGCCTTATGCTGTCTTCCCTCCGTATCGATCTCGTAATTATCTTTTAAGATCAATTCTGAAATCGGTACAAACTCGTATCCTTTCTCTTTCAACGTCTTAATCATCGTGTCCAATGCCTCCGCCGTATGTTTTGCTCCATTGTGGCATAAAATGATAGAACCATTTCCCAGATGTTTGTGTTCTGTAACGCGGCGCACGATCGTATCGGCATCATAATCTTTCCAGTCCAGCGAATCCACATCCCATTGGATCGGATAATAATTAATCTCCCGGCAAACCCGGATCAAATTGTCATTGTAATCCCCATACGGCGGCCGGAAAAGGATCATCTCTTTTCCCGTCAATGCCTTTACCTTTTCATGTGGTTTCAACAATTCTTCCTTACACTGCTCCGCTGACAGCTGAGACATCTGCTTGTGATTTTCGCTGTGATTTCCCAGATCATGCCCTGCGGCAGCGATTGCCTTCACATCATCCGGATATTTTTCAATCCAGCCTCCCGTCATAAAAAAGGTAACCCGCACATTGTTTTTCTTTAAAATTTCTAAAATTTTAGCCGTATCTTCATTTCCCCACGCAGCATCAAAACTAAGAGAAATCTTCTTTTCCTCCCCTTTATCTACACAATAGATCGGCAGTTCTTTTGCCGCGATTCCCTGTCCGAGTTTCGTATTCAATGTCGCCACTGTCTGCGGATAAAAATGAATGCTGGTAGCCAAAAGAAGCAGCGAAGTCAGAACGATTGCCCCCACTTTGGTAAATAAGATGAGTTTTTCTTTTTCTATTTCTATTGAATTTGGTTCCATAATAAAACCCCGGCGTTTTTTACTAACTTATGCCGGGGAAATAGGTATTATAACTTATTGTTTATTCCTCCACAATATCCGCCAGTTCAAACCGGATCACTTTTTTCAAATCTTCTAAGCTGAGCTGCACCTGAAATCCGATCTTTCCGCCGCTGAAACAGATTGTCTCCTGCTCTGCTGCACTTTTATCGATAAACGTAGGGAAAAACTTTTTCATGCCGATCGGCGAACATCCGCCGTGGATGTATCCGGTAAGTCCAAGCAGTTCTTTGGCTTTCAGCATCTCTATCTTTTTCTCACCGGCGCAGGCTGCCGCCTTTTTCAGATCCAGTTCTTTTTCGACCGGCACCAGAAATACATAATATTTCTTCGCTTTACTTACGGTAACCAATGTTTTAAATACCGCATCCGGATTCTGCCCCAGCGCTTTTGCCACTTCTGTTCCGCTGATTGCACCGGAATCCACATAATTATGACTTTGATAGGAAATTTTCTTCGCGTCTAACACACGCATTACATTTGTTTTTTCTTCTTTTTTCATCGTAAAAACCAACCTTTCCACCTTTCATTCTAGCACATATTGCGATTCATGAAAAGCCTGCTCTCTACCGGGCAGGCTCCTCATACAAATACTTTCGTATCTCTTCTTCTACTAAATGTTCTCCGATTACGATAACCACTTCCTGGCCCTCTTTGATCGGCTCTATTTTCTTGTTCTCCGTCGTCGCATTTAACTCGATCCAGGTTCCCTCCGGAGTCTTAAAAAAACCTTTCATACGGATTACCTTTCCACAAGCCGAATTGTTCATAATACGATCCGTAATCTCCGAAACCTTGTCCGAGGAAACCGTCGGCTCCATAAAATACAGCGTCGAAAATGCGTCTTCGTTTTCGAACCACAATTTTGCAAAACGGTCTGTCGTATAGCCGCCGGATGCTATTTTCAAAAAGTCATTTTCTTCCAGAATTTCCCAATCTTTTAATAGAATGTCTTCCTTCTGAAAACGCCGTTTACAGCCAAATTGTTCCATCGCCGCGTTCATCTGCTGTATCGTCTGCTCGATACGTTCTGACGTCGTTTCCTGACATTTGCTGAAAACAATCTGCCCGGCACAAGAAATCTGTGTGGCAAAAAGATACTCTGCTTCTTTCGACATTCCTGCCGGCATGGAAGCATCCACAATGGCAATCACATTACCAATCTCATACCAGCGTTCGAGCGGATCTTCATGCAAAATATCAAAAAATTCATCAACATCAAAAATCCCGGATGGCTCGATCAATACTCTGTCATATCCGAGCATCCCCATCGCGATCAGTTTTGTCTTCATTCGGCGCCGATGGCAGTCTTTGTCACAGGCTCCCGCAATCATATCCACATCACACGAGTCACTCATGACATCCTGCAAAAGCATCATATCTACATTGACGGCTCCAAAATCATTTTCCAGGATTCCGATTTTCTTTCCCTGCTTTAGAAAATAGGCCGCATATTTTTTAATAAATGTCGTCTTTCCGGATCCTAAAAATCCGGTAATCAGGTCAATCTGTATCTTACTCTTACCATTCAAGCAAAACAGCTCCCCACGTAAGTCCACCGCCAAAGCCGGACAAGATTAATTTGTCTCCCGCTTCCAAAAGGTTATTTTTATTGAGCTCATCAAGAAGGATTGGAATACTTGCCGATGACGTATTTCCATAATGATCCAGATTCATCGGAATCTTATCCATATCTACTTTAAGACGTTTGGCGATCAATTCCAAGATACGCCGGTTTGCCTGATGGAGTACAAAATATTTGATCTCATCTGCTTCCGTATTCGTCTTTTTCAAAATCTGTTTGATGTATTTTGGCACCGTCGTTACCGCAAAACGGAATACGGCCTGTCCATTCATCTGAATATAATCTTTCTTTCTGCGGCTCTTGTAAAATGGATTCTGGATTCCACGTCCTTTACACGTAAGCACCTCGCCCTGTGTACCATCAGAACCGGTTACACTCGCAAGGATACCGCCTTTTCCTTCCACTTTACGCAGAATGGCAGCACCGGCGCCATCACCAAACAAAATGCACGTACTGCGGTCAGACCAGTCCACTTCACGCGACAATGTTTCCGCACCGATAACAAGAACCGTTTTTGCCATCCCGGTTTCCAGATAGGCATCTGCTGTATTTAAGCCAAATAAAAATCCGGAACAAGCTGCATTCAGATCAAAGCAGGTCGCACGAATCGCTCCAATTTCTCCCTGCACCTGGCAGGAAGTATTCGGTACATACGTATCTGCCGAAACCGTAGCCACGATGATGAGATCAATTTCTTCCGCCGTCACACCGGCATCTTCCATCGCATTTTTTGCTGCCTGCGTCGCCATATAGGTTGTCCCCTCTTTGCTTCCACTTGACAGCCGCCGTTCTTTGATCCCGGTACGCTGGCTGATCCATTCGTCATTCGTATCCACGATTGTCGACAAAAAATGATTATCTGCTACATTTTCCGGTAAATAGCTTCCCGTTCCAATTATTTTTATAGCCATGTCAATCCTCCAAAAAAATCAAAACATACTTGTATACATAATAGCGACGGCGTCCACCACACTCTTTGCGATACTCGCCGTCGTCTATAATTATTATAAAGTAGCTCATTTTATTTGTCAATCGTAGCAATCAAAACCACATCATCACGGTTTTGATTACTACGTCTTGTCGATTTATCTGACTTCTCTTTTCCGTTAATATCAAAACCCTCCTTACCAAAACATGGTAAAGAGGGTTATCGTTCTAATTTCTATCCATTAAATTAGATTCGTTTCAAATATTCACCGGTACGTGTATCGATCTGGATCTTGTCGCCCTGATTTACGAAAATCGGTACATTTACCTGTGCACCAGTCTCAACCGTAGCTGGTTTGGTAACGTTTGTAGCAGTATCGCCTTTTACACCGGGCTCTGTCTCTGTTACTTCCAATTCTACAAACATCGGTGGCTCTACGGAGAAAATGTTTCCTTTGTAAGAAACCATCTTAACCATATCATTTTCTTTTACAAATTTCATAGCATCGCCTACGGTCTCTTCCGGCAATGCGATCTGATCGTATGTCTCCATATCCATGAAGTTGTACATATCTCCCTCAGAATACAGATACTGCATATCTTTCTTGTCGATATGAGCCTGAGGATATTTTTCATTTGGACGGAAAGTTCTTTCTACAGCTCCACCATCCACTACATTTTTCAATTTTGTACGTACGAATGCTGCACCTTTTCCTGGTTTTACGTGCTGGAATTCAAGAATCTGGTATACGACACCATCAATCTCAATTGTCAATCCGTTTTTAAAATCTCCTGCTGAAATCATAACAGTTCCTCCTAAATTTTTCTATATGCAGAACTCCTCTGCAAGTATTGTTCTTGATAAAAGCAATATATCTACTCACTATTTTATTATAATTGAATGATTTTTTCAAGAAAAACTTTCTATAGAATTGATATTATTTGCATTTTTCTATAATTTCTTCGGCAATTTCCGTCGCTGACTTTCCATCGGTCGCCACACGGATGGTCGCTGCCTTTTCATAAAATGGGCGGCGTTTTTCCATCAACTGACGGATGTAAGGCACATTCATGTTGCCGTTTAACAATGGACGGTCAGTGCTGGCTTTCACCCGTTCATAGATGGTCTCCGGCGTTGCGGTCAAAAGTACGATATTTCCGATGGCACGTAACTTTTTCACATTGATGTCGCGAAGTGCCATTCCACCGCCGCAGGAAATGATTCCCGGCGGAAGGGTTCCCAGTTCATCGATGAGATCTGTCTCTAACCGGCGGAAATACGCCTCGCCTTTTTCCTCAAAAATCCGGGAAATCGGACATCCCTGCTCTTCCACAATGCGCTTGTCCGTGTCCACTTCCGGACGGCCGGTAAGCTCATGAAGTTTACGGGATATCGTAGATTTTCCTACCCCCATAAACCCAATCAGACTGATCTGATCTCCTCCGGTGTAAATCTTGTCAAAGACCTCCGTCATAGCATCCAGTTCAATCTGACCCGGCGCAGAAGCCTTTCCTGCACAGCCAAACGATACGGTTGAGCCATACAGCCCGCCATACAATCTTGACATCTCTCCGGCTTTTCCCATGCTCATCGTGATGAGTGGAAATTCCGGATGCTTTTCATGCATCTTCTCCGTAACAGACAGAAGCCGCATGACATCTTCCCACTGCTCTTCGTCGGATCCTGCCGGCATGCAGGCTGCTTTTCCAATATCCACACCAAGTTCACGTGCTTCTTCTAAAACAGCCGTCAACTCTTCTTCCGAAGGGGTTTTTTCAAAATTATGATACGAACCGATCACTTTTACTCCGCTTTCTTTCGCTTTCGAAACAACCTCTGACACAATATTTTTCCCGCGATAGATTTCCACATCGATATAATCGGTTTTTCCCTCTGTCAAAATCTTACAGATCGTCTCTTTATATGGGAAACGGTCTCCGTTGCTTTCGCCGCCTTCGTGCGTCGTACGGATTGTCGTAATCAATTCCTTATTTCCAAGAATTTCCTTCAATTCTTTCGTCACTGCAGGAATCTCTCTTTCATATCCGGCAAAAAAATCCACACGCCATTCCACCATTTCTGCCGGAAGGGTGGCAAATTTCCGCGCGGTTTCCGTAATCTCATCCCTCGTTACAGAAGTAATCGGGATACAGATCTTAGGTCTGTTTGTCATTGTATTTCCATCCTTTCTTTTGGGGAATGTGTGATATTTTCACAGCCGTTTTCTGTGATCACGACGACGTCTTCGATGCGTACTCCGCCAAATCCTTCTACGTAGATTCCCGGTTCTACCGTAATGACCATTCCGGGCTCAATCACACTTTCTTCTCTCGGAGAAAAGCAAGGAGTCTCATGGATTTCAAGTCCTACACTGTGGCCGAGGCTGTGACCGAAGCAGTCACCGTAACCGGCCTCTTTTATGACATCGCGGGCAATGGCATCGACCTCTTTTCCGGTCATCCCCGGCTTTATCGCATGCAGTGCCGCCATTTGCGCCTGTAAAACGACATCGTAAATTTCCTTTTGTTTTTCATCGGCTCTGCCATACACGATCGTACGCGTCATATCGGAGCAATATCCATTGACAAGACAGCCAAAATCCATCGTCAGAAAATCGCCCTCTTCCAGCACTTTATCCGTCGGCACGGCATGTGGCATCGAAGAATGGATTCCGCTTGCCGCGATCGTATCAAAACTCGTTCCCTCAGCCCCGGCATCCCGCATATAAAACTCAATGTGCGCCGCTACCTGTTTTTCCGTGACAGACGTTTTTTCCCGATAACATTTTGTCAACCAGTCTGTCACTTTGGTAAAGGCCTCATCCCCGATCGCCTCGGCTTTTTTTATCGATTCAATTTCTTCCGGTGTTTTGATCTGGCGCATTTTATCTAATTTTTTATGCAGCGGAACAAGTTCCCATTGCTTCAGATTCATCTTTTCAAACAGCGCTTCCAATGTCCGATAGGTCTCTACCGTCATAACGGCATCTTCAAATCCGATGCGAAACGTTTTTTCCGCCAGTTCCGGATGTTCCTTTACAATTTTTTCCACAAGGTACTGCTGCATATTTCTCTTATATTCCAGCACTTCAAAACCTCTGCTCTCCGCTGCCGCTGCAATCGTATAACGGGAATCGGTGAGGATCCAGGCATCTTCTTTGGATACATAGACCAGTCCTTCTCCTGTAAAACCGCTGATATTGCGCATATTGGCAGGGGTATGAACAAGGACCGCATTCAATTTATACTGTTCTAAAAATTCTTTCATTTTGTTGTCATCTCCAATCCGGACTGCTTTTCATACGATTTCAAAACAATCCGCTCCAGATAGCGTTTTAACACAATCTGAATCTCTTCTTTTTTATCAATGGGATTTACGAGCACATTGCGGATTCCCAGCCTTTTTGCGCCCCATACATCGGTAAACAGCTGATCTCCGACAAACAATGTTGTCTCTCTCGTCGTATGCATCTTTTCCATTGCGAGAAGATATCCTTTTTTGCCGGGTTTTCCGGCCTTCCAGACCACGTGTGTGCCAATTTCTTTGTTAAAGCGGTCCACTCTTTCTTTTTTATTATTGGAAAGCAATGCCGTCGCAAAACCGATCTCATGCAGTTTTTCAAATAATTCCACCGCTCTCTTTGTCGCATCTCTGCCATGCTCGACAAGCGTATTATCAATATCAAATATAATTCCCCGATATCCTTTTTCATAATACGTTTCGTAAGCAATCTCATACGCAGAGACAGCGCGCGAATCCGGGAAAAAGCATTCCCACATAAGGCCACCTGTCCTTTCTAAGATTCTATCGATTTCAAATGAATGATAAACTGTTCCGCTACACGGCCGGAATATCCACCATTTCGTACACTCCATGCATTGGCCTGCAGGAGAAGTTCGTCTTTCGACAACCGGATATCCGGATTTTCTGCCGCCAACCCAAGAATAATATCCTCATATTCTTTTCTGGATGGCTTGGAGAAATTGATGCTGACACCAAAGCGGGCCACCAGCGACAATTTTTCCTGCATCGTATCAGAACGATGCAACTCATCATTGGCCATATCCGAGCGGTCACTCCACGTCTCGCGGATCAAATGACGACGGTTCGAAGTCGCATAGATCAGCACATTATCCGGCTTCACTTCCAAGCCGCCCTCGATCACCGCTTTCAAATATTTGTATTCAATCTCAAATTCTTCAAATGACAGATCGTCCATATAAATAATAAATTTGTAATTGCGGTTTTTCACCTGCTCAATGATAGCAGACAGATCCTGAAACTGGTGTTTGTACACTTCGATCAAGCGCAGACCCTGATCATAATATCGGTTCAATATTGCCTTGATACAAGTGGATTTTCCGGTTCCGCTGTCGCCAAACAAAAGACAGTTATTTGCCTTTCGCCCTTCCACAAATGCCTCGGTATTGTCAACCAGCTGCTTTTTCTGAATCTCATATCCTACGAGATGTTCCAATGTCACATCACTTGTATGCGTGATCGGAGCCAGATTCAATTCTCCGTTGCTCGTATGTGTCACACGAAATGCCTTATTTAATCCGAATTTACCAACGCCATAAACCCGGTAAAAATTCGTCACAATGTCAAAGAAACCTTCCGCATCTGTTGCTTTTCTCAGTTCTCCCGCAAGTTCTTTTACTTTCTCACTGACACTCTTATTGTATGTATTTTCTGCTTTTGCCATCGAATGATACTCTGTCAAAATGGAAAAACATTTCACTTCCAAAAGTGTCTCAATCGCCTCAAAATCAAAATGGAATAATTTGTAAAAGCACTCCATATCCTGTTTCACAATCTGATTGACACTGGCGGCATCGTCTGTCTTTGCTCCCACTTTTTCACAGATCACACTAAACGGATTTTCATCAGTGGCAAGCAGATAGGCGATGTAGCACTGCCACAAATTATTATCAAAGCCATACTTTGTCGCCAGATCCAAAATGCGGTAGATCTGGTCGTAAAGAGCCCGTACATGAGCTTCTTTCTGTGCACATTCTTTATCTTCTTCTATTTCTTTAAAAATATCACTGAGTCGCATTAAAATTTCATCCTGACCCAGATTTCCATACATGATCAATCTCGATACTTCCCGATACATGAACTCACGCCTCGACTTTCTTACATTTTTTCCGGTGCCTGGAATCCAAGCAGATCGATACACTGCTCCAGCACATTTTTCACTAAGATCAAAAGCTGGATATACGATGCTTTTCTCTCTTCATCCTCATTTGCAAGGATGGAATTTTCGTGATAAAAATGATTAAAGTTTTCACTCAATTCGTAAATAAACTGGCAGATTTTGTGTGGTGCTTTTTCCTTGTAGGCAGCCTGCATCATATCGCCAAATTTGGCAAGTGTCAGGTACAGATTAATCTCGCTCCGGCTGTCCGGTGTCATCAGCTTCTCTGCTTCCCCTTTTTCTGTCACACTGCCGCCATTCTGGCTGTATTTTGCCAAAAGGGATTTGATGCGGACGATCGTATATAAGATATATGGTCCCGTATTTCCCTCAAAGGAAGCAAATCTCTCAATGTCAAAAATATAATCTTTCGATGCCTGATTGGAAAGATCCCCGTATTTCAGAGCAGCCAAACCAACTGTCTCGGAGATTTCTCTCGCCTCTGTCTCTTCATAATCACGGTTTTCCATCATTTTCTTATACACTTCTTCATTGATCTGTTCACGAAGTGCCTGCAGACGGAGAACCCCGCCATCCCTCGTCTTAAACGGCTTTCCGTCTTTTCCGTTCATCGTTCCAAAACCGATAAATACAAGTCCGACTTCCGGTCTTGTGATCTTTGCTTTCTTTGCCACACGGAACACCTGGGTAAAATGCAGAGACTGGCGTTTATCTGCCAGATAAATGATCTCATCCGGCTGGAACAATTTCTCTCGTTCTACAATTGTAGCAAGGTCAGTCGTTGCATACAGGGAAGCACCGTTTGATTTTACGATCAGACACGGAGGAAGTTCCTTTTTATCCCCTTCTTCGGTCACATCGACAACCAGTGCACCTTCGCTCATATACGCAAGTCCGTCTGCCTTCATCTTTTCTACCATATCCGGAATATAAGGCTGGGCATCGCTCTCTTTTTTCCAAAGGTCAAAATGAACGTCTAATTTATCATAATTTTTCTTTAAATCTTCAATCGAAACAGACAAAATATGCTGCCACAAGGCGATATATCCAGGATGTCCTTCCTGCAGCTGCGCTGTGATCTGCTGTGCCTCCTGCATGTAATCTTCATGCTCTTTCGCATATCCGCTCGCATGTGGATAGATCTGCTCCAGATCGGAAATCGTAAATGGTGCCTCTTTCGGATATTCTCCCGTAAAATCAGCATCAAAATACGGAAGTTCCGGCTGACGATGACGTACTTCGTTGATGATCAGACCGATCTGCAGTCCCCAGTCACCCAAGTGCACATCTCCGATCACCTTATCTCCCATGAAGCGGCAGATACGTTTTACACTCTCTCCAATGATTGCCGGACGCAGATGTCCTACGTGAAGTGGCTTTGCAACATTGGCTCCACCGTAATCAATGACTACCGTGCGCTCTTTTTCCGGCGCCGGAATACCAAATTTTTCCTCTGTCATCATGGCTTTTCCAAAATCCACAAGCAGTTTTCCGCTTACGGTTATGTTGATAAATCCCGGTTTTACCATCTCTATTTTTTCAAAAATATCGTTCTCTTTTACTGCTTCTACTACTTTTTCCGCAATTTGAAACGGTGCCATTTTGTACTGTTTTGCTGCCGCCATCGCACCATTACACTGATACTGGCAGAGATCCGGGCGGTTGGAAACGGTTACAAATCCAAATTTCTTATCATAGCCGGCCTGCTCAAATCCGCCTTCCATCACTTCTTGTAATACATCGATTATTTTTTTCATCGTCTTCTATCCTTTCGTCGCTGTCTTATTCTTCTATCTTAGATGCTAAATCAAGGTTTGTCAATACATCAAAGTAATCTTCAAATGTCTTTTTGCAGCACCCGGCATCTTTGATCACAATGCCATCCACAACCTGTCCGATCAGCGAAAATGCCATCGCCATCCGGTGGTCATCGTAAGTCTCCACTTCTCCCGGGGTGATTTCTCCGGGATAAATCGTCATTCCATCTTCCCGTTCCTCACATCGGATGCCAAGTCTGGTAAGTTCTGTCACAATTCCTCGGATCCGGTCCGATTCCTGTCTACGGATATGTTCTATCCCGTCAATGACGGTTTCCCCCTCTGCAAACGGAGCGATTGCCGCCAATGTCATCGTCTGATCGGAAAAATCTGTCATTTTTACATGAATGCCGTGCAATGCTCTGTTTTTTGGTCCTTTTACTACGATGCCATCGTTTTCCTCTTCGACACCGCAGCCCATTTCTCGCAATACATCGAGGAATCGAATGTCTCCCTGCGTACTGTCAGAATGCACATGCATTACCTTGACACGGCTTTCTGTCAATGCCGCAATTCCATAAAAATAGCAGGCTGCGGACACATCCGGTTCCACCTGATAACTGCCTTTTTCACACCGATACGTCTGTCCCGGAGCCACAAAGTAACTGTTTTCTCCGGTCTGCTCCACATGAACACCAAATTCTTCCATCATCTTCATGGATATGTGCACATAGGATCTTGCATCCCTTGTCCCCGTCAGATGAATCTGCAGTCCCTCGTTGCACATCACTCCGCTGAGAAGAAGCGCACTCAGAAACTGGCTGCTTGCATCGATATTCAAGTCCACTTCCCGCACCCCATTTTCCTCTCTGCCGCAGATGCGGAATGGAAATGCATACGGTTTTTCTAAATATTCAAACGTTACTCCGAGCATCTCCAGCGCACGCAAAAGCGGCTCCATCGGTCTTGCCTTCATCTGCTCGGAGGACTCCACCAGAAAATGCTCCCCGGAAAGCGCAAGCATCGCCGTCAAAAAGCGGGCTGCCGTCCCTGCACTTCCGACATACACATTTCTCTCCGGGCCTGCCGGCACACGTCCGCCAAGTCCTTCGATCTCTACTTCTTTTTTTTCTTCGTCTATTTTCACGGAGAATCCAATCTCCTCCAATGCTTTCATAAACACACGGGAATCCTCGCTGAAAAGCACTCCCCGCACTAACGTCTTTCCCTCTGCCAATGCTCCCAGCAGCAATGCGCGGTTCGTAATGCTTTTGGATCCCGGCACCGTCACTTTGTACGACCGCCCTTTTTTCAATGGTTTGCATTGATAATTCATGAAACTCCTCCATTCTGTGGTCTGATACCTACTATCGTACCATACTTTTGTAAAAATTTCCACGAAATCCGCAAAAAAAGAACCTAAACTTTGAGGTTTCCCATCGTTTAGGTTCTTTTATTCTTCTTTATTTGTAACTATTCAGGCTCTCTATTTGGCAAATGCTTTTACTTTTTCGTAAATGCTGTCTGCGTCCAAGCCATATTTCTTAATGAGTTCTACGGCCGGTCCGGATTCACCAAAGGTATCATTGATACCGATCTTCATTACCTGTGTCGGACATTTTTCGGAGAGTACATCACAAACTGCACTTCCGAGACCGCCGATTACAGAATGCTCTTCTACGGTAACCACTTTTCCGGTCTCTTTTGCTGCTTTTACGACCAAGTCTTCATCCAATGGTTTGATGGTATGAATATTGATCACTTTGGCATCGATGCCGTCGGCTGCCAGTTTGTCAGCTGCTGCAAGACATTCGGATACCGGAAGTCCGGTAGCGATAATCGTTACATCTTTTCCTTCACGAAGAACAACACCTTTTCCAAGTTCAAACTTATAATCCGGTGTGTCATTGATAACCGGCACTGCCAATCTTCCAAAGCGAAGGTATACCGGTCCCTCATGCTCGATAGCGGCACGTACTGCTGCTTTTGCCTCGACATCATCGGCCGGGTTGATAACAACCATTCCCGGGATCGTACGCATCAAAGCAATATCTTCATTACACTGGTGTGTCGCACCATCTTCTCCTACGGAGATTCCGGCATGTGTCGCACCAATTTTTACATTCAATTTCGGATAACCGATGGAGTTACGAACCTGCTCAAAGGCACGTCCTGCTGCAAACATCGCAAAAGAACTTGCAAATGGGATTTTACCGGTTGTCGCAAGGCCGGCAGCGATTCCCATCATGTTACACTCTGCAATTCCACAGTCGATATGACGATCCGGGAAAGCTTTCTTAAAGATTCCTGTTTTTGTCGCAGCTGCAAGGTCAGCGTCCAGAACTACGAGATTCTCATATTCTGCGCCAAGCTCTGCAAGTGCATTTCCATAACTCTCACGAGTTGCTATTTTTTTTACTTCACTCACAGGGATTCACCTACTTTCTCTAAATCTGCCATAGCCTGTGCATACTGCTCGTCATTTGGAGCCGTTCCATGCCAGCTTGCCTGATTTTCCATGAAAGAAACGCCTTTTCCTTTGATACTCTTTGCAATAATGGCAGTTGGCATTCCTTTGGTTGCTTTTGCTTCATCAAATGCTTTGCGCAATGCATCAAAATCATGTGCATCGACATTGATCACATGGAAGTTAAATGCTTTAAACTTGTCCTCGATCGGATAAGGAGAACATACGTCATCAATCTTACCATCGATCTGCAGACCGTTGTTGTCAACGATTGCCACAAAGTTATCCAGTTTACGGTGTCCGGCAAACATAGCAGCCTCCCAGACCTGGCCTTCCTGAATCTCACCATCTCCAAGAAGCGTATATACACGATAATCTTCATTGCTCAATTTTGCAGAAAGTGCCATACCTACTGCAGCGGAAATTCCCTGTCCCAGAGAACCACTTGACATATCTACACCCGGAATGTGTTTCATATCCGGATGTCCCTGCAGATAAGATCCGGTATGACGCAATGTCGTCAGATCTTCAACCGGGAAAAATCCTCTGTGAGCCAGTGCGGAATAATATCCCGGTGCTGTATGTCCTTTACTCAATACAAAACGATCACGATCCGGTTTTTTCGGATCTTTTGGATCGATATTCAACTCTTCGAAGAACAAATATGTATAAATATCTGCAGCGGACAAAGAGCCACCCGGATGTCCGGATTTTGCACTATGTACAGCAGTTACTATACCCTTACGAACTTCGTTAGCCATTTTCTTTAATTCTAACGTATTCATACACCTATCTCCTTTTAGTTTTATTCACCAAATACAGCTTTATAATCTGCCTGGAATTTTGCAATACCCTGATCTGTCAATGGATGTTTTGTCATCTGCTCGATAACACCATATGGAACGGTTGCAATATCTGCACCAGCCAATGCACAATCTGTAACATGAATCGGATTACGTACACTTGCTGCGATAATCTCAGTATCAATTTCCGGATAGTTTGCAAAAATAGCTGCGATGGATTCGATCAAATCGATTCCCGGCTGTGAAATATCATCCAGACGTCCTAAGAATGGAGATACGTAAGCAGCTCCTGCACGAGCTGCAAGAAGTGCCTGGTTTGCTGTGAAGATCAATGTTACATTAACAGCGATTCCCTCACTTGCCAACACTTTGGTAGCTTTCAATCCTTCCACTGTCATAGGAATTTTAACTACCATATTTTCATGAAGTTTTGCAATTTCTCTACCTTCTGCGATCATGCCTTCTGCATCTACTGTTGTCGCTTTTACTTCACCACTGATTGGTCCGTCAACGATGGATGCGATTTCTTTCAATACATCTTCCTGGCTTCTTCCGCCTTCTTTGGCGATCAAAGATGGGTTTGTTGTTACACCACAGATTACTCCCATATCATTTGCCTTTTTGATGTCTTCAATTTTTGCTGTGTCTACAAAAAATTTCATGTTTAATACCCTCCTGAAAGTTAAATATTTATATCATATGATACCGGAATCTCCCGGTGGAAACTCTCCACATCTTATGCGGACAATTTCCACCTGACCCTTGGAATATCACATAATTTCAAACTCACTACCGATCCCATTTGTCGCACAATGCGTTGATCTGATCGGTAAATCTGGCTGTCTCTTTGTTGCTGAGTCCTTCGTTCTTTCGAATGACTGCCATCAAGCGTTCGCCAGCCAGGAGCAGACGTCCAAATACATCCATTGCACGTTTCTTTGCTCCGTCTTTTTTCTTTACATAAACCGGCTCTGCGATATAGTCAAACTCACCTGTGATAAGATTAAATATCGTACCGCTGTAAGGTGCTGTCGCCGGCAGGCCATGTTCTTTTTCCAGGCATTCTGCGAAGCTGTCGCACACCTGATCTTCTCCATGCACCACAAAGACACGCTTCGGCTGTTTTTCATCAAAACCGGTAACCCAGTGAATCAAACCTTTCTTATCTGCATGTCCGCTGATACCGGATATCTTTACAATCTCTGCCCGTACTTCCACAGGCTCACCAAACAATTTTACATTTGTCGCTCCCTCTAACAAGGAACGTCCAAGAGTTCCTACTGCCTGATATCCTACAAAGACAATGGTACTGTCTTCTCTCCATAAGTTATGTTTTAAATGATGACGGATTCTTCCGGCTTCGCACATACCCGATGCGGAAATGATGACTTTCGGATTGGGATCAAAGTTGATCTCCTTGCTGTCATCACTGGTAATGGAAAGTTTCAAGCCTTTAAAACTCAATGGATTGATTCCATTTTCTACCAAAGCCTTTGCTTCCTCATCAAAACATTCTTTCACATTTTTTCCGAAAATACTTGTCGCCTCTACGGCCAGAGGACTATCTACATATACTTCAAAATTAGGATTTGTTGTAATCAATTCCTGTTCCTTGATCTGGCGGATAAAATACAGAAGTTCCTGTGTTCTTCCTACCGCAAATGCAGGAATGACAACATTTCCGCCACGGGCAAATGTCCGCTCAATGATCTCAGCCAGTTCCGCAACATAATCCGGTGTATCTCCGTGATACCTGTCTCCATACGTAGACTCCATGACTACGTAATCTGCACTGTGTGTCGGAATCAGATCCCGCAGGATCGGCTTATTGACATTTCCGAGATCTCCGGAAAATACAATCGTTCTGGATTCTCCATTTTCGGCAGCAAACACTTCGATCGAAGAAGATCCAAGCAAATGTCCGACATCCGTAAACCGAATCGTAATCCCATCACACAATTTAATTTTCTTATCATAATCACAGGGAATCAGAAGCCTTACCGCCGCAAGTGCATCTTCCATCGTATACAGAGGTACATAAGGTTCCCCACCGGAACGTTTGGCTTTCCGGTTTCTCCACTCTGCCTCAAACTGCTGGATATGTGCACTGTCACGCAGCATGATCGCACTAAGTTCCGCAGTCGCTTTGGTTGCAAATACCTGTCCGCGGAATCCGTTGGCATAAAGCATGGGCAAAAGTCCCGTATGATCAATATGTGCATGGGTAAGCAGTATATAATCAATTTCTGCCGCATTGACAGGAATTTTCTGATTTTCAAACAAATCTCTGCCCTGTTCCATACCAATGTCTACACAAAGATGTTTATCGCCTATTTCAAGATAGTGACAACTTCCTGTCACTTCGTGAGCAGCCCCAAGAAATTCTAGTTTCATAGCTACCCCCTCCTTTACTTTTTTTCGCATCCCGGATTCGTGATTCTCTATCCGAAAGGATTCTTTATCTTGCCCCATAATGTATTTTCGAAACTCATCAAATGTTATTAATAGTATAACTCACATGGCATTTTTTTTCAACTTCTTTTTTGTCTTTCTTCTTGTTGATTATTGTCCGCAGATTTGCTATAATAATAGTCTGAGATTGTACATTAAATACCAGGGAGGACACCCACATGAAAAATAATAGAATTGTTGTCGCTCTTGGAAGAAATGCCTTTGGCGAAACGTTTCCGGAGCAGCAGAAAAATGTAAAAAAAGCAGCGGAAGCCATCGCCGATCTCGTAGAAGCCAAATATGAGATCGTCATCACACACAGCAATGGTCCTCAGGTCGGCATGATTCAGACCGCCATGACCGAATTTGCAAGACTGGACAAACGCTACACCGTAGCACCGATGTCTTTATGTGGTGCCATGAGCCAGGGCTACATCGGCTACGACCTGCAGAATGCCGTCCGCTCAGAACTTTTGAACCGCGGTATCTTCAAGCCGGTTTCCACTGTAATCACCCAGGTTCGCGTGGATCCTTTTGACAAGGCATTCAACCACCCTACCAAAGTAATCGGACGTTATATGACCGCCGAGGAAGCAGAAGCAGAAGAAGAAAAAGGAAACCACGTTGTAGAAGAAAATGGCTCTTACCGAAGGATCATTGCTTCACCACGTCCGGTCGATATCTATGAAATCGATGCCGTAAAAGCACTTGTCGATGCCGGTCAGATTGTAATTGCTGCCGGAGGCGGCGGTATTCCGGTTATGGAACAGGGCACCAAATTAAAAGGTGCCAGCGCTGTTATCGAAAAAGACTACACAGCAGCTAAACTCGCAGACATGTTAGACGCTTCTACTCTTCTCATTCTGACCGCACGGGATCAGATGGAAGCCGACGGAAAACCGATCGATGCGTTGACTTCCGAAGAAGCGATCCATTTGATGGATGAAGGACATTTTGATGAGATCACTACCCTTCCAAAAATTGATGCCTGTGTATCGTTTGTCACTTTAGGAGAAGAACGTACCGCGATCATCGGAAATCTCGATGATGCCTATCATCTCATCCGTGGCCGCCGTGGTACACGAATTACCAAGTAAATATTCGAACAAAAAAGAGCTGCTCTTCCCTGCACATGGGATCAGCAGTTCTTTATTCATAACCATAAAAAAAGAACCTTGGTTCTCTACCAAAGTTCTTTTTCGTGCGGATGGTGGGACTTGAACCCACACGAGGTCACCCCCGCAAGATTTTGAGTCTTGTGCGTCTGCCATTCCGCCACATCCGCATGTGTGAAATGTTTGCCTCACAACAATCAATATCTTACCATCCATTATCTATTTTGTCAATACCTTTTCTAAACTTTTTTAATAATTTTTCTGTTCAGACACAAAGGGACTGAATTTGTGACTTTTCGCTATTTCGCATTCCACGAGACGCACCCAGTAACTGGTGTAGATTTCAATCTTCACCGCATCTGTCTGAACGGGCTGCTTTAAAGTGAATTCATTAAACACTTTAGAATAACCGCTGCCCGGTTTTACTGTTGTTCCTATTTCTTTCCATGTTCCCGCTTCATCCTGATAAAGAACACGATAGGAATACTGTGCTTTTTCCGATGTCATATCCAGATCCGGAATACTACCGCTTCCCGGCTCTGCACATTCTTCCGCCTGTGATGTGATCACACGCACCGTATCCACCGATTGTTTCTGATCCATCTTGATGGTAACACTATGGCGGCTTTTGTCTGAGCTGGATCCCATTTCCGCCTGCATCGCATTGGTGATCCTGTCACCATCTGTAATCGCGCCGGTCACTGCTTCGTCTATCGGATAATCGCTTCCGTCTTTCTTTTTCACTGTAATCGTGTTACTGCCAGACAAGGTCCAGTTATCGTACGGAGTAAGACGGATTTCCGATATTTCCACCTGATCTCCCGTAAAGACAAATCTTACCTTTTGCGCCTTAACCGGCGTTTTCCCCTGCAAAAAGATAATCTTATTGTCTTCCACGCTCTCTTTTTCAGATACGGTCTTCCATTCATCATTTTCCAATATCTGGAACTGGTAGTGTGTTTTCGTTTCTCCTTTTTGACGGATTGAATATCGATCAATATAATACTCCGCTCCAAAATCAAACGCAATCCACGACTGATCTGTTTCCACAGCCTTCCAGCTTGTTTTGTTCTTTCCATCAAAAGCATAGTCCGGTCCATGCCCTTCGACACCGGAAGAAGCCGTTATCGTTACCGGCTCTTTTTGTGTCGTATCTTTTACAGAAGAAACAATCTGATACAAACATGCTTCGCCGGATGTAATTTCAACCCGTAACGTTCCTTCTTCCTGCACTGCCGCAACATCTTTTTCCAGTAAATACACTTTCTTTTCTGTGCCAATGGTAATACTTCCAAGGTCTGTGTTATTCCAATACAGTTTTGCCACAGCTTCCGTTTCTGCCATTGCTTCCAATCCAATCTCATAGGTCTCTGCTTTTCCCACAACTGCCGGATACGAATAAGAATCTCCTTCTTTTGCTGCACATTGCTGTAGATCAATATTTCCCGGAATACTATACAACGTATTGGTAATCGCGGTACGGTTCTGTGTGGCTTTTACCGTTTTTCCCACATAATAACTTTCCTGCGGCCCAAGATGTGAACTTTTTACAGACTGTTCCGAAATCACCAGTTTCTGTAATACCACTGCCGGATCCACAGCATAATATCGGATCGTGTTCACACCCTCTTTCAGTGATACGGTAACTTCTTTTTTATGGCCATTTGCCTTTACGGTATTCGACCAGTCGTTTGAAGTACCTCCTATGTAATTGGAATCAATGCTGTCCACCAATTGGATTTCTCCGTCTCCAACACCAATTCCACACCGGAGGCTAACCTGTGTTCTGTCAATGTTATTGGACGGTGCCGTATATACCGTAAGTTTGTATTTTCCGGCTTTCGGAACCTGTACCTGATACTCGGCATAAGGTGCCTGTTTGACATCTTCCGCAAAGGAAACCGTGGTTGGAAATGCCTTGATGGACTGCCCCATCTTTCCATAATTTTCAATGGTTCGGAATGACGCTCCGTCTTTTCCGCTCACCAGTCTGCTATAATTTCCTGCCAGCATAGAAGCATAACCGTTTGCATACACATACGTTTTTTCTTCCAGATTTTGTATATTATGGCACTTTGCTGTTACCGCGATGGAAACCGTGTTATCATCTGCTTTTATCACGATGGTTCCTGTCTTATCCTCTGACACCCTGCTCCAGTCAATACTCACATCCAGCGAATCTATCGTCGTCACATAACCGGATTTTTTAGAAACCGTGATCCAGTCATCACTGGTTTGAACTTCATAATGAAAAGCGCTTCCCTCGCCGCACAACAAACGGATTCTCTGACTTTCCTGACTGATATCATGAAAATCATCCAGTGCACATTTTCCCTTACTGTACACATTGGAATCGTTTTCAAGTTCCACCAGCATCGCTGCACCATCGCCTTCCGGAGCGGTGTATTTCACCTCCGGATACGACCATCCTTCGGAATTCCATGTTACATAACCGACATGCGGAGAGCTCATCATATTTTTCCATTTATTTCCAACCCCGGGCATGTTATTGTTATATTCATCTTGTAATTCCTTATCCCGCGCGATCGTCTTCTTTACCAATTTGGCATAGACATTTGCCGCTGTACTTCCCAATTCGTAATACCGGTTGTTAAATCCGCTGTATATCTGCATTTCTCCGACATTCGCCGATGCTGCAACCGGATAATAAACCAATTGATAATAGGCTGCCTGTAAAGACGCCGGAATTTCTTTCTTTACTCTTTCCGCTTTTTCTATCATTGCCTGAATACGTGTAAGGACATTCTCTGCCTCATTATAATTTGTCACAGAATAGGTTCCATTATAAAGGACTTCCGGCTTGCAGGAACCATTCAGCCAAGTATATTCTTTTAAAAGCGAAGTAATTTCGTCCACGGTATCTTCACTCATGGATTTCCCAAATTGCTGGCGCACCCATTGTTTGCGATACTGTTCTATCTTATCTTCTCCATTTTCTCCCCAGGCCTCATAATCATAAGCCAGATCCAGGAAATAAGAAATATTCATTTCCATCGGTTTCAGATCCCCGACATTTACAATCCAGATATCATCAATTCCGTGATCGTATGCCATCGTCATCTGTTCCCATACTTTACTAAGTTCCACCGTATTGACCCATTCATACGAAGTAGGTCCCCCATGATAGTCAAAATGATAATACATTCCCCAGCCGCCCGGCCGATTAATATCGTTTCCGGTCGGAAGGGTCCGCATATTTCCAAAATTGTCATCACAAAGCATGATGGTTACATTGTTCAGTTCGCTCCAGTCTTTCAAGCCACTGACTTTATCTGTTCCATACCAATAATCTTCCACTTCTTTATAGACAGTCAAAACCTGTGGTGCCTCACTGAGCGCGTTTTCCTTCAATATATTTTTCTGTGTCATAATAACTTTCTTCAAAAGTTCAATATTTTCTGCCACAGAACCACTCAAAGCAGAATCTGCCTCTCCACGCATGCCTAATGTATAAACATTTTCATAAGATTTGTTCCGCTCAATACCGCCTTTCCAAAAATCAGTAATTGCTTGTTCATTTTGGGAAAAATCCCACGCATTGCTTGATCCGTATTTTTTATAACTTCTCTGCCATTCCACACCGGCGCGGCACATTGGTTCATGATGAGATGTTCCCATGATAATCCCATATTTATCCGCAAGTTCCGCATTTGCTTCCGGCGCCTGTTTTCCATCCTCGCTAAATGAATTCGACCACATCGCCGGCCACAGATAATTTCCTTTACAACGAAGAATCAACTGATATACCAGTTCATAAAAGTCTTCATTGTAATTTCCGAATTTTTCCTTTACCCATCCTGTCAAAGACGGAGCTTCATCGTTCAGAAAAATTCCGCGGTATTTCACAGAAGGTTCCTTGGATGTTACATTTAATTCCTTGCTCGAAAGTGTAATCGTACTTTTTTTCTCCGGTGCAGCATCTCCCCAGTATACCCACGGAGATACTCCCATCATTTCCGAAATATGATAGATTCCGTAAATGGTTCCTCTTTTGTCACTTCCCGCCACTACAATGGCTGTTTTTATATCCTTTGTCGGCTGTTCTACCACCTGAATCCGGTAACATTCCCGCTTCCCGGTAATATCTGACACATCTATTTTCCTTTGTGCTGCCAGAGAATCAATCAGCTCATTGTTTCCAACCGAACCGGCAATCAGCATCACTCCGTCGGTCTTTGGGTTTTCCGTGCAAATCTGTGGTTTTTGTCCGGATTCTGAAACCAATGCCACATCTTCCGCAAAGGACTTTGCAACCAGCTGGATTCCCTCGCTGTCTTTTGCTTTTCCATCCACATAAAGAGTCAAACACTGTGCCGTATCTGCAATTGTCACCTGATCCGACACTTGAGGTGCTGTCGTTTCCGGAGCAGCAGACGGTGATGTTGTCTGTGTTTTGACTTCCTTCTTCTCACTCACTGTCACTTTACAGACTGCTTTTGCTCCTCTGCCATCCGCAGCATACGCTGTTACTTTTGTTTTTCCGGCTTTTCTAGCCGTAATTTTCCCGAACTTGTCAATATTTGCAACTTTTTTATCGCTTGATTTCCAGATCACTTTTTTTACTGTTGCTTTTTTCGGAGTATACGAAGCCGTGATTTTTTTCTTTTCTCCGATTTTAAGTGAAATCTGCTTTGGTTTTACTGTTACTTTTTTGACTTTCGTAAATTTCCCGTAAACCCTTACCTGCAATCTTATATTGCATTTCTTGGCGTTTTTGCTTCTAATTTTGATAGAAGCCTTTCCCGCTTTTTTTGCCCGGATCATTCCTTTTTTTGTAACTGTTATCACTTTTTTGTTTGTACTTTGAAATATTGCATTTCCTTTTGTTTTTAGCCGGAATTTCTCTCCCTTTTTCAAAGCAAGTGACGTGATTTCCGGGTTTTTCACCGTTACTTTTTCTGTTTTTCGGGCTTGAACTCCGGGTGCTGCCGTACCGATACTGCCACCAAGCAGAATCAGGCTCAAAACTACCGCCAGACCTCGTTTCCCCATACATTTTTGTTGATACAAAATACTCATCTCCTTTTCGTATTGATGTTCCCATTGTACTACGTCTCTGTTAAAATTTCGATTGCATATTTACACTTCTACATTGCAGATATTGTCTGTTTTTACTTGTCGTATTGCAAACTATTGACATTTTACAATGCTTTTTTTATAATCGCATTATAGAAAATGATTACAACGCATAAGATGGATTGGAGGAAACACATGCGATATATATTAAGAGAATCAGAACGTCCTCGGACCGGCGATTATTATTATGAGGCAACCAAGACGACAAATGAGCACTTCCCGGATATTCCGGCACATACTCATAATTTTTATGAAATCTATATCTTCCGCACCGGTTCTGTAAAACTTGCCATTGAAGACAAGATTTACAATATACGCCGCGGAGATATTATTGTGATTCCTCCCTAAATAATCAAGTCTTTTTTCCCTTAATATAAGGGATTTTTTTAATT
>ERZ779880.1231-NODE-1231-length-24396-cov-2.746683_pt1 | contig 24396 bp, 20 predicted proteins | sample MGYA00511555_ERZ779880 | MGnify/ENA primary metagenome ERZ779880 (study PRJEB29588, sample SAMEA2145815) | human gut metagenome | biome: human gut; feature: human-associated habitat; material: faeces | place: Denmark | collected 2008/2010 ...
CCGCGAAACTTGAGTTTTTTTGCGATGAGTTTCTAAAAATATCTCAAAGTAGATACGGGTTATCAACCTCAACAGACAGCATAGCTAATTTATTGGCTTTTTTCACGAAAGCCTCAGATGCAATTGATAGTATCAAGACCCAAAAAATTGACGTTCACAGTTATGGTTTCGTACCAATAAGACATTTTGTCGAACATGTCATAACGTATAAAAATGAATTTGCAGCGGATTATGAACCCTATACCCTTACCTTTACCCGAGGTGAAAACAACGAAGGTATTTTGAGTGTCGAAAGCAAAGAAGGGTTTATTTCACAAAGAACAATAAACTTAAATGAATATGAAACTGCAATTAACATCATCAATGAACATGTTATAAAAGAAAATATCCACAACACGGTCCAGTCACCGACAGAAAAATACATTTCAAAAATAAACAGCTCTGATAAACCTTATAAAACCAGCAGTAAGGAAAGTATTAAAAGTCAACTTTACAGCGATCAAAGAAATATACAGACCTGCTACTACATTCTGAGAAAAAATACAGAATGGTACAAATACGCATCCTCCGAGGAACGCTATGATAAATTCAAGAATTCTTCTAAGGAAATTAAAAATACCTACAAGCAAATTGTACAAGCGCAGAAAAAATTGAACCAAATGAAATACATCAATAAATTAAGTGGTGAGCTTATCGATATCACCGACAAAAAGTTAGCACCATTAATAAATGATAGTTTCAGCTATACACGAGATTTCTTTGCTTACTCAAAACAGGAAAAAAATATCTTCACATTTGATAATTCTAAGTTTGTAGATCCAAAGGAAAAAGAAGGTTTAATGGTACAACACAGCAATGGGCAACTGGTTATTACTGGTAAATATTGCCCTGAAGGTGTGCAAACAGCATTCACCCAAGAACAATATGATAAATTAATAAGATACATTAATATTTTCTTTACCTTTCCGAAATTAGAATAATACTTTACAGTATAAACTGCATTACAATTTATTATTGAGACCTATTCATACTGTTTAAAGAATAACAATGCCCAGTGTTAGCTTTTTTAACGAATGAGTTTTACGAAAATTATGTTGGCATCTTTTTTACAGGACGCACCGGTTAATGAAAAGAATAACCGGTAGTAGCATTATTTCGCTTTAGCAGAGGATGGCGCATGAACGCCATCCTGCAGTAGCAGCATTACTCTTTATTAAGGAATTTAACCGCTTTATCAGGGAAATCAGTAAACAACCCATTTACACCCGCTTTGTTATACAGAGCATCATATAACTGATTCACATCAGTTGTGTATTCAGGCAGTTTATCTGACCGCACGGTATAAGGATGCACTACCAGCTTGTTCTGCTGAGCATCTTGCACCATGCCAGTGAGTTTGATATTACCCGGCTGCGATGTCTCCTCAATCAACATATGGTAATCCGGACCAATACCATCTGCATATTCCGCCACCTGTTTCATGGCACCCGGCTTAAACATCCAGTCGTAGTTGTAATTAACCCAGCTTCCGTCCGGCTGTTTCTGCTGCGTTTCATTCCAGTCGGTATAGGCAATCAGCTGTACCAGATTGAGATCCATGCCCATTTTGGGTTCCAGCTCATTCTTAATACGCTTCAGCTCATCAGCATCAAAACATTGCAAATAAACTTTATCGTCTTTACCGGTGTAACCATATTTCTTCAGCACTTCCAGCGTTTTTGCCGCAATATCCTTCCCTTCCTGATGATGGAACCACGGCGCTTTGATTTCTGGATAGATACCGATATTTTTCCCGGTAGAGTGATTTAACCCCTGAACAAATTCAATCTCTTCTTCAAAGGTGTGCACCCGGAAGTCGGACTTACCCATTGGGAAACGCCCTGGATAAGTCTGCACTTTTTTACCGTTTTCAATATCGAAACCTTCGGTAAATTTCAACGACTTAATTTCATCCAGCGTGAAATCTATCGCGTAGTAACGACCGTCTTTGCGCGCCCGATCCGGGAAACGATCGGCAACATCAGTAACACGATCGAGGTAATGGTCATGCAGAACAACCAGATGGTCGTCTTTGGTCATCACCAAATCCTGTTCCAGATAATCCGCTCCCTGCGCATACGCCATCGCTTTTGCTGGCAGCGTATGCTCCGGCAAATATCCACTGGCACCGCGATGGGCGATGACTATTTTTTCGTTGCTGTCCGCCGCCATTGCACTGCTTCCCATGACTATAGTGCTCATCATGATCGCCATGCTAAGGTTTTTCAGCGTCAATTTCATGCCATTAGCCTCCGTTGCGTTTTTGCAGTAATTCCTGATGGCGACGTTTTTCGCCAATCATCACAACAATCAACAAGATAACCGCTAGAATGCTGCCGCCAATCATTACCATAAAGCCGCCATCCCAGCCGAAGAAGTCCACGGTGTAGCCAACAATCGCGCTCGCCGCCACCGAACCGCCCAGGTAACCAAACAGACCGGTAAAGCCCGCTGCCGTTCCTGCCGCTTTTTTCGGTGCCAGTTCCAGCGCATGCAGACCGATCAGCATCACAGGGCCGTAGATCAGGAAGCCGATAACAATCATACAAATCATATCGACGGTTGGGTTACCTGCCGGGTTCATCCAGTAAACGATAGTCGCGATGGTCACCAGTGTCATAAAGAAAACGCCGGTTGCCCCACGGTTGCCACGGAAGACTTTATCCGACATCCAGCCGCACAGCAGGGTGCCCGGAATACCCGCATACTCATAGAAGAAGTAGGCCCAGGAGGATTTATCCAGCGCGAAATGCTTAACCTCTTTCAGATAAGTCGGTGACCAGTCGAGGATGCCGTAACGCAGCAGATAAACGAACACGTTGGCGATGGCGATATACCACAACAGTTTGTTCGGCAGCACGTACTGCATGAAGATTTGCTTCGCGGTCAGCTCCTGTTCCGCTTTTTCGTTATAGTCGTCCGGATAATCATTTTTGTACTCTTCGATCGGCGGCAAGCCACAGGATTGCGGGGTATCGCGCATCATCGCAAAGGCGAATAATGCCACCAGAATGGCGCAGAAAGCGGGCATATAGAGCGCCGCGTGCCAGTCATTGAACCAGGCCATCCCCAGCAGGAACAGCAGCGGCGGAATACCACCACCGACGTTGTGCGCACAGTTCCACACTGACACAATGCCGCCACGTTCTTTCTGCGACCACCAGTGCACCATAGTACGACCGCATGGCGGCCACCCCATCCCCTGGAACCAACCGCAGAGGAACAACAGTACAAACATCACCGCAATGCTCGACGTCGCCCATGGCACAAAGCCCATAAACAACATCACTGCCGCCGCCAGAATCAAACCTGCGGGCAGGAAAACGCGCGGATTCGAGCGATCCGATACCGAACCCATGATGAATTTCGAAAATCCATAGGCGATCGAGATCCCAGAAAGCGCAAAACCTAAATCACCGCGTGAGAATCCCTGCTCCACCAGGTAAGGCATAGCGAGCGCAAAGTTCTTACGAACCAAATAGTAAGCAGCATAGCCAAAGAATATCCCCAGGAAAATTTGCCAGCGCAATCGACGATAAGTCGGATCGATCTCCGCGGCAGGTAAGCGCGCTTTGTGTGGCGCTGGTTTAAAAATACTCAACATTGAAAGCCTCCGTGGCCCGTGGTCTTATTTATGATTAACAGCCTGATTCAGTGAGAGAACCTGCCGTTTCTTGAGTTGCCGCGATGTTAAGAAAACATTCATAAATTAAATGTGAATTGCCGCACACATTATTAAATAAGATTTACAAAATGTTCAAAATGACGCATGAAATCACGTCTCACTTTCGAATTATGAGCGAATATGCGCGAAATCAAACAACTCATGTTTTTACTATGGCTAAATGGTAAAAAACGAACTTCAGAGGGATAACAATGAAAACTCGCGACTCGCAATCAAGTGACGTGATTATCATTGGCGGCGGCGCAACGGGAGCCGGGATTGCCCGCGACTGTGCCCTGCGCGGGCTGCGCGTGATTTTGGTTGAGCGCCACGACATCGCAACCGGTGCCACCGGGCGTAACCACGGCCTGCTGCACAGCGGTGCGCGCTATGCGGTAACCGATGCGGAATCGGCCCGCGAATGCATTAGTGAAAACCAGATCCTGAAACGCATTGCACGTCACTGCGTTGAACCAACCAACGGCCTGTTTATCACCCTGCCGGAAGATGACCTCTCCTTCCAGGCCACTTTTATTCGCGCCTGCGAAGAAGCAGGGATCAGCGCAGAAGCTATAGACCCGCAGCAAGCGCGCATTATCGAACCTGCCGTTAACCCGGCACTGATTGGCGCGGTGAAAGTTCCGGATGGCACCGTTGATCCATTTCGTCTGACCGCAGCAAACATGCTGGATGCCAAAGAACACGGTGCTGTTATCCTTACCGCTCATGAAGTCACGGGGCTGATTCGTGAAGGCGCGACGGTGTGCGGTGTTCGTGTACGTAACCATCTCACCGGCGAAACTCAGGCCCTTCATGCACCTGTCGTGGTTAATGCCGCTGGGATCTGGGGGCAACACATTGCCGAATATGCCGATCTGCGCATTCGCATGTTCCCGGCGAAAGGATCGCTGCTGATCATGGATCACCGCATTAATCAGCATGTGATCAACCGCTGCCGTAAACCTTCCGACGCCGATATTCTGGTGCCTGGCGATACCATTTCGCTGATTGGCACCACCTCTTTACGTATTGATTACAACGAGATTGACGATAATCGAGTGACGGCAGAAGAGGTTGATATTCTGCTGCGTGAAGGGGAAAAACTGGCCCCCGTGATGGCGAAAACGCGCATTTTGCGGGCCTATTCTGGCGTGCGCCCGCTGGTTGCCAGCGATGACGACCCGAGCGGACGTAACGTCAGCCGTGGCATCGTGCTGCTCGACCATGCTGAACGCGATGGTCTGGACGGATTTATCACCATCACCGGTGGCAAACTGATGACCTATCGGCTGATGGCTGAATGGGCTACCGACGCGGTATGCCGCAAACTGGGCAACACGCGCCCCTGTACGACCGCCGATCTGGCACTTCCGGGTTCACAGGAACCCGCTGAAGTTACCTTGCGTAAAGTCATCTCCCTGCCTGCCCCGCTGCGCGGTTCTGCGGTTTATCGTCATGGCGATCGCACGCCTGCCTGGCTGAGCGAAGGCCGTCTGCACCGTAGCCTGGTATGTGAGTGCGAAGCGGTAACTGCGGGTGAAGTGCAGTACGCGGTAGAAAATTTAAACGTTAATAGCCTGCTGGATTTACGCCGTCGTACCCGTGTGGGGATGGGTACCTGCCAGGGCGAACTCTGCGCCTGCCGCGCTGCTGGACTGCTGCAACGTTTTAACGTCACGACGTCCGCGCAATCTATCGAGCAACTTTCCACCTTCCTTAACGAACGCTGGAAAGGCGTGCAACCCATCGCCTGGGGAGATGCACTGCGCGAAAGCGAATTTACCCGCTGGGTTTATCAGGGACTGTGTGGTCTGGAGAAGGAGCAGAAAGATGCGCTTTGATACTATCATTATGGGCGGCGGCCTCGCCGGATTACTCTGTGGCCTGCAGCTGCAAAAACACGGCCTGCGCTGTGCCATTGTCACGCGTGGTCAAAGCGCGCTGCATTTCTCATCCGGTTCGCTGGATTTGCTGAGCCATCTGCCAGATGGTCAAGCTGTGACAGACATTCACAGTGGACTGGAATCTTTGCGTCAGCAGGCACCTGCACATCCTTACTCTCTTCTCGGGCCACAACGCGTGCTCGATCTCGCTTGCCAGGCGCAGGCATTAATCGCTGAAAGCGGTGCGCAATTGCAGGGCAGCGTAGAACTGCCTCACCAGCGGATTACGCCGCTCGGCACTCTGCGCTCTACCTGGCTAAGTTCGCCAGAAGTCCCCGTCTGGCCGCTGCCCGCGAAGAAAATATGTGTAGTGGGAATTAGCGGACTGATGGATTTTCAGGCGCACCTTGCGGCAGCTTCGTTGCGTGAACTCGACCTTGCCGTTGAAACCGCAGAAATAGAGCTGCCGGAACTGGATGTCCTGCGCAATAACGCCACCGAGTTCCGCGCGGTGAATATCGCCCGTTTCCTTGATAATGAAGAAAACTGGCCGCTGTTACTTGATGCGCTTATTCCTGTCGCCAATACCTGCGAAATGATCCTGATGCCCGCCTGCTTCGGCCTGGCTGATGACAAACTGTGGCGTTGGTTGAATGAAAAACTACCTTGTTCACTGATGCTTTTGCCAACGCTGCCGCCTTCCGTGCTGGGCATTCGTCTGCAAAACCAGTTACAGCGCCAGTTTGTGCGTCAGGGTGGCGTGTGGATGCCGGGCGATGAAGTGAAAAAAGTGACCTGTAAAAATGGCGTAGTGAATGAAATCTGGACCCGCAATCACGCCGATATCCCGCTGCGTCCACGTTTCGCGGTTCTCGCCAGCGGCAGTTTCTTTAGTGGCGGACTGGTAGCGGAACGTAACGGCATTCGAGAGCCGATTCTCGGCCTTGATGTGCTACAAACCGCCACGCGGGGTGAATGGTATAAGGGAGATTTTTTTGCGCCGCAACCGTGGCAGCAGTTCGGTGTAACCACTGATCAGACGCTACGCCCGTCGCAGGCAGGGCAAACCATCGAAAACCTGTTTACCATCGGTTCGGTGCTGGGCGGATTTGATCCCATCGCCCAGGGATGCGGCGGCGGTGTTTGTGCCGTCAGTGCTTTACATGCCGCTCAACAGATTGCCCAACGCGCAGGAGGCCAACAATGAATGACACCAGCTTCGAAAACTGCATTAAGTGCACCGTCTGCACCACCGCCTGCCCAGTGAGCCGGGTGAATCCCGGTTATCCAGGGCCAAAACAAGCCGGGCCGGATGGCGAGCGTCTGCGTTTAAAAGATGGCGCACTGTATGACGAGGCACTGAAATATTGCATCAACTGCAAACGTTGCGAAGTCGCCTGCCCGTCCGATGTGAAGATTGGCGATATCATCCAGCGCGCACGGGCGAAATATGACACCACGCGCCCGTCGCTGCGCAATTTTGTTTTAAGCCATACCGACCTGATGGGTAGCGTTTCCACGCCGTTCGCACCAATCGTCAACACCGCTACCTCGCTGAAACCGGTGCGGCAGTTGCTTGATGCGGCGTTAAAAATCGATCATCGCCGCACGCTACCGAAATACTCCTTCGGCACGTTTCGTCGCTGGTATCGCAGCGTGGCGGCTCAGCAAGCGCAGTATAAAGACCAGGTCGCTTTCTTTCACGGCTGCTTCGTTAACTACAACCATCCGCAGTTAGGTAAAGATTTAATTAAAGTGCTCAACGCAATGGGTACCGGTGTACAACTGCTCAGCAAAGAAAAATGCTGCGGCGTACCGCTGATCGCCAACGGCTTTACCGATAAAGCACGCAAACAGGCAATTACGAATGTAGAGTCGATCCGCGAAGCTGTGGGAGTAAAAGGCATTCCGGTGATTGCCACCTCCTCAACCTGTACATTTGCCCTGCGCGACGAATACCCGGAAGTGCTGAATGTCGACAACAAAGGCTTGCGCGATCACATCGAACTGGCGACCCGCTGGCTGTGGCGCAAGCTGGACGAAGGCAAAACGTTACCGCTGAAACCGCTGCCGCTGAAAGTGGTTTATCACACTCCGTGCCATATGGAAAAAATGGGCTGGACGCTCTACACCCTGGAGCTGTTGCGTAACATCCCGGGGCTTGAGTTAACGGTGCTGGATTCCCAGTGCTGCGGTATTGCGGGTACTTACGGTTTCAAAAAAGAGAACTACCCCACCTCACAAGCCATCGGCGCACCACTGTTCCGCCAGATAGAAGAAAGCGGCGCAGATCTGGTGGTCACCGACTGCGAAACCTGTAAATGGCAGATTGAGATGTCCACAAGTCTTCGCTGCGAACATCCGATTACGCTACTGGCCCAGGCGCTGGCTTAAACTCCTTTCTGATGCCCGGTAAGCATGTGGTTACCGGGCATTTTTGCGTACACGATTCCGTGCCCAATGTATGCGTTGCAACGCAGTGAAAATTCCTCTGAAAACGTCTCGCAAAGGCTGAAACTGGCAGATGTCAAAGGCCTGGGATAACCGTAATGTCGCGTCATCATAAATATCAGGTGACGGACAACCATGACCGAATCAACAACCTCCTCCCCGCATGATGCAGTATTTAAAACCTTTATGTTCACACCCGAAACCGCACGGGATTTTCTCGAAATACATTTACCAGAACCACTGCGCAAGCTTTGCAACCTGCAAACCTTACGCCTGGAACCCACTAGTTTTATTGAAAAAAGTTTACGCGCTTACTACTCGGATGTTTTGTGGTCCGTGGAAACCAGCGACGGTGACGGCTATATCTACTGCGTGATTGAACATCAAAGCTCTGCAGAAAAGAATATGGCTTTTCGGCTAATGCGCTATGCCACTGCCGCCATGCAGCGTCACCTGGACAAAGGCTATGACAGAGTCCCGCTGGTGGTGCCGTTGCTGTTTTATCATGGCGAAACCTCGCCCTACCCGTACTCACTCAACTGGCTGGATGAGTTTGACGATCCGCAACTTGCCCGGCAGTTGTACACCGAAGCTTTTCCGTTGGTGGATATTACCATCGTACCTGACGATGAGATCATGCAACATCGGCGTATAGCTCTGCTTGAACTGATTCAAAAGCATATTCGCGACCGCGATTTAATCGGTATGGTCGACAGGATCACCACGCTTTTGGTTAGAGGCTTCACTAATGACAGCCAGCTACAAACACTGTTTAATTATCTGCTGCAATGCGGCGATACCTCCCGTTTCACCCGTTTTATTCAGGAGATTGCCGAACGTTCACCACTACAAAAGGAGAGATTAATGACTATTGCTGAACGGCTACGGCAGGAAGGACATCAAATTGGTTGGCAGGAAGGTAAATTAGAAGGTTTGCAGGAAGGCATGCATGAACAAGCTATTAAAATTGCCTTGCGCATGCTGGAACAGGGCTTTGATCGTGACCTGGTGCTCGCGGCCACCCAGCTAAGCGAAGCCGATCTGGCAGCGAATAACCACTAATTAACACAGTCCCACAGCCGATCCCCATGGGCCTTTGATATCAATAACTACCTTTTATGCGTGGCCCATTTTTGCCTGATTTAAACATCGCCAGTCGTTGATCCAGGGCATCGCTGTAGAGCATCGTGTCAACGCCAACAGCGACAAAGTTCGCTCCCCACGCCAGGCATTGCTGCGCCATATCAGGAGCCACAGCCAGAAAACCAGCCGCTTTACCCGCAGCACGGATCCGCCGAATGCTGGTTTCAATAATTCGCTGCACTTCCGGGTGCCCGGCGTTATCCGGGTAGCCCAACGACGCAGAAAGATCCGCAGGTCCAATAAACACGCCATCAATCCCTTCGACGTCGAGGATCTCGTCCAGGTTATCCAGTGCCGTTTTACTTTCCACCTGCACTAACAGACAAAGCGAATCGTTGACTTGCGCCATGTAATTCTCAATGCGTCCCCAGCGCGCAGCCCGTGCTACACTGGCCCCAACACCACGTTCACCGTAGGGAGGATAGCGCGTGGCAGACACCACCTGACGTGCCTGATCGGCAGTATCGACCATCGGGATCAGTAGAGTTTGCGCGCCAATATCCAGGACTTGTTTAATCAGCGGTTTACTGCCTTCCACCGGACGGATCACGGGTTGGCTGGCATAGGGGGCTACCGCCTGTAGCTGGTGATAAAGATCCTGAATGGTGTTTGGCGCATGCTCCCCGTCAATCAGCAACCAGTCATAACCGGAAGTAGCGGCAATTTCTGCCATATAGGCAGTCGTTGAGCTTAACCACAGACCAATTTGCACTTCGCCCTTGCGTAAACGTTCTTTAAAGGGATGGTTAATAATGCGTTCATCGTGTTCCTTAACCTATTTAATGATGTGCCACGTCGGTCTGCGCAACAGTGCGATTTACACGCAGAGTGAAAATAATCAGCGAACCGATGACCGCCACCGCTGCCAGCGTCAGTAATCCCGCCGCATCGCTGGCAAATAACGTTTCTGCTTTCACGCGCAGGATCGGGGCAATAAACCCGCCCACTGCACCAAGCAGGTTTACAAAACCAATCCCCGCAGCCAGCGCCGTACCGGAAAGCAGTTGTGTCGGCATCGTCCAGAACACCGGCTGCACGGCAATAAACCCGATGGCTGCAACACACAGCGCTACGATCGCCAGTACTGGAGAAAGCAGCCCGGACAGACCAATACCAATGCCCGCCGCCAGTAATGTCAGCGCTGCGACATTACGCCGTTCGCCGGTTTTATCGGAATAGCGCGGAATAAGCCAGGTCCCAAACAAGGCCGCAACCCACGGAATGGCGGTGACCACCGACGCCGTAAAGCCCACTTTTGTTCCCAGCAATGCCGCAACCTGGGTCGGCAGGAAGAAAATTAATCCGTAAACCGCCACCTGAATGGTCAGGTAGATAATCGCCAGTTGCCAGACTCGCCCATTACGCAGCGCATCGCTCAGCCGAGAAGTCACTTTCTGTTGTTCTTCACTTGCCAGTTGATTGATAAGCAACGTTTTTTCTAGTTTACTCAGAAAACGTGCCTGCTCCGGTGTGTCATCAAGCCAAAAGAATGTGAATACCCCAGCACCGACTGCCAACAATCCTTCAATCACAAACATCCAGAACCAGCCGGGAATCGCGGTATTTACTCATCGGGGTGGCAATATGATCGTCTATCCAGTGATTCGCCCCCTGGTCGTGATAATCACCGCCGCCAGCGCCTTTTTCTGCTGTCGCACCGCCAGTAAACCAGGCGCGAACCTGTTTAATTTTTGGTAGGGTCATGATGTTCTCCATTGTTATGAGGCTTGTAAGTCAAAGGGACTTTTCCATCCCAACAGACGTGAAATATCCCTGGCGCAGGCAATGGCCTTGCCCGCCAGATAATCACGGTATTCTTCATTGATTTGTAAGCGGGTACCGACCACCGAGATCGCAGCGGTAAGCTCGTTATTGGCGTTAAACACCGGCGCAGCGACACAACGGACATCGGCGTAATCTTCGCCGTTGTCATAGCTCCAGCCCTGACGGCGAATACGCGCCAGTTCTTCGTGAAGTTGCTGTGGATGAGTAATCGTTGTGGGTGTCGCCTGCTCCCAGACCAGCCCTTCGATAATACTTTGCTGTACAGTTGCAGGTTGCCAGGCAAGCAGGCATTTACCTATTCCGGAGCGATAAAGCGAAAGGCTTTTTCCTTCATGTGAACGCACGCTGATAGTGGCTGATGACTCCACTTTCAAAATTTAATAAGCGCTGCCGTTATCAATAATCCCCAGGTGACATAACAGCCCGGTGGTATCCATCAGTTGCGTCAAACGCGGTCGAGCCAGTTCCCGGAGATCCATCTTGCTTAACGCATGACCGGAAAGCTCCACCAGCTTGGTCCACAAACAAAAATTTTCCTGGTGATCAAGGCTAAGAAAACGCTGACGCCTGAGTTCATTAAGCAGCAAATAGGCCGTGCTTTTAGGGATCCCCAATGTGTCAATGATCGTCGCAGCATTACAGGGGCCAATGCGGGCAATCAAATTGAGAATATCAATAGCCCGTGTCAGGGCGGGAACTTTGCTTGATTCCAACATACTGGACTCCAGTCTTAGATACTGGAATCAGTCTCGTTGCTCAGGGGGAGTAAAATTGTGAAGCGCATCAAATCCCGCTCCTCGTCCAACGGACTGGAGAAATTACGCACAAATTTGTGAATCAGCGCACGGATTTTTTCTTATTGAGTACAACAGGTTGGACAAGTTTTGCCGGAGGGGGAATGTGCCGGTGCAGTAAACCGGCACAGAGTGGCGGAATCAGACGGATAAGGTCATGGACTCAACAACCTCAATCCAGCCATGCTCACTGGCAATGTCCTGGCCGTTTAACCAACGGCGTAGCATATTCAGTGCCATCATTGCGCACACTTCCTGACGGATAGCCAGGCTATAGCGTGTAGTGCTGAAACGCACACGCAGAGCTAAAGTGCCATCTGGCGTGGCTAGCGCAAAGTTGAGATGCTCGTTCTCGAAACCCGAAACAGCCAGTGCCAGCCCGGCAAAATGGTTGGCTCGCCGTTCTGTAATCCAGTGCGCAGTTTGCGCCAGGGTTTCTTCCTGTGAAGGAACCACTTCACACGCCAGCAGTGGAGCACCTGCGCGAGAAAGTTGCAAAGCCAATAAACCACCGGTGAATTGCTCGCTCAACGTCAGGCTGAACTGGCGGTTTTGCAATTCGCGACTGATCTGCGCGGGCAGTCCTTCGGTGCCTTCGAAAATCACGCTCTGTCCGGCAACACGTTTAACGTCCAGCCACAGTTTTTCCATCGCCTGTTGCTCGCTTGCCGGTCCGGTGAGTTTCAGTTCGATGATCGGCATTGAGGAGCGATAGCCCATTGTTACGCCCGGCGGCAGTTGTAGAGTGTCCAGGCTTTGTGCCAGATCGCTTTCCGAACGACCAAAGGTAGTTAAACGCAGACAAACCGGCGGCTGTGGTAAAGAAAAACGCTCGCGCAGACGCGGCAGGATTTCGTGCTCGACCATCACCTTAAATTCTGACGGTACGCCGGGAGTAAAGAACATCAGGCAACGATTAAGCTGCACGGCAAAACCACAGGCGGTGCCTACCGGGTTATTGATAAATTCAGCACTGGCAGGCAGCTCCGCTTGTTTACGGTTGCTCGGTGCCATTACTCGTCCACGTTCGTGGAAATAGCGTTCCATCTCTTTGAGCCAGGCTTCATGCAGCACCAGGCCTTCACCTTTTGCTGTCGCAGCGGCGAGTGCGCTTAAATCATCGCTGGTCGGTCCCAGCCCGCCGTTAACGATCAGCCCATCGGCGTGCTGACTACGTTCGCGAAGAATGGTGACTAAGTCATCAAGGTTATCCCCCACCGTATTGCGGCGAGATAATGGCAACCCCTGATGAAAGAAAAAATCGGCCAGCCAGGCAGCGTTAGTGTCAACGATTTGCCCGTGTAACACTTCATCCCCGGTGGATAGCATTTCCACTTTTAACATGGTTATCTCCTGCTTTTGTTATCGAATCACTATAACGCAAAGGGAGATAAGGCGTAGTAAGAAACTGAATGGCGCGACAGAATGCCGCGCCGGAAGGGATCAGAAACTGGCGTTAACCCCAACATACGGGCCGTCAGCCACGGCGTTGTCGCGGTTACCGTCTTTACCCGACAGATTCAGGTAGCGATAACCCGCCTCAATACTGACTGGACGCATAATGGTGTAACGCGCGCCAGCATTCGCTTCCTCATAACTTTTAATACCGCTGGAGAGTGAATCCGGAGAGTAGTAATACTCGCCAAACAAACGGAAGCTGTTGCCAATTTTCCACTGCAAACCACCTCCTACCGCTGCGGCATAGCCTTCATCGCCGTAATTCGGGTTGGTGTAAACGCCTTTTCCGCCAACGGTCGCCATTAACGGCCCGAGAGGCAGATTCAACCCCAGCCCCACGCCCGCGACGTCACCGTCGTCGTCGTTATGTGTCCAGTTACCGCTTAAAGCCAGGCCCGTCGATTCAGTCCCAAAACCGACACCAATATTGGTGTATTCTTTACCCGCCTGGCCGCTGATGCTCATTGCATTGACCGATGCAGAAACCAACAGCATTCCGGCCAGACCTGCTAGCGCAATTTTTTTCATTATCCCCTTTCCCACAAGCAATTAATCAAAATTCCCAAAGCTGCGGGATTGTACTGCCTGGCGCAGAGGATTCAATGAGCGAAAAAAGGGATCTAGTCACTTATTGTAACTAAATACTTCTTAAATAATTAAACGCCGAAAAAATAAACACAGTTTACCGATACACACAAAAATAATAATAAGTGCAGTTATCATCGCAAAAGAGATTACTGTCACTTTCACATATTTCTGAGTTACCGTATTCTCATGGTTTCTTTTTATTTATAAGGAATACCCCTGTGCGACAACGGACTATTGTATGCCCTTTGATTCAAAATGATGGTGCTTATTTGCTGTGTAAAATGGCCGACGATCGCGGCGTTTTCCCCGGTCAATGGGCGCTTTCGGGTGGCGGCGTGGAGCCCGGCGAACGAATTGAAGAGGCTCTACGCCGCGAAATTCGCGAAGAACTGGGAGAACAGCTGCTTTTGACAGAAATCACGCCCTGGACCTTCAGCGATGATATTCGCACCAAGACGTATGCAGATGGTCGCAAGGAAGAAATTTATATGATTTACCTGATTTTTGATTGCGTTTCTGCCAACCGAGAAGTGAAAATAAACGAAGAGTTTCAGGACTACGCGTGGGTAAAACCTGAAGATCTGGCGCACTATGATTTGAATGTCGCCACCCGAAAAACGTTACGTTTGAAAGGTCTTCTGTAATAATGATGACAGCCATTACTGGCTGTCAGATTGAAAATTTAGTGATTAACGAATTCCCCATCCAGATAAACTTTGCCTTTTTCCACATGCATGACTAAACCATCCAGATAATCAGGTTTAAATGTCGCATCACGCTTATCTTTAGCAATATATGTCAGGCAATGATTATGGGTGAAAATAACGATATTTTTATCAGGCGCTTTGCTTTGTAAGTCCTTAATCGCACTATAAATCTCATTACCGCACTGAAGAAGTCGTTTATCTACCGTCAATTTTTTACCCGCTGAAAACCAGGTCGCGGACTGAATGGTCCGGACGGTATTACTGGAATAAAGATCGAAATCAGGGATATCAGCACTAAAAGCGTTGCCCAGTTCACGGGCATCCTGGGTACCTTTAACCGTAATACCTGTTTTATCTGACAAGCATTGATTGGTTGAACGATCGCAACGTTCAGCATGGCGAAACAAAACGACAACCGGGTGCTGCTGTGCCAGTCTGCCCAGCGTTTTATTGTCGATACGTGGCAAACCATTGCTACTCCAGGCGGCATGAGTACCCAGTCCGGCAATTGCAGCGAGCGCCAGTAAAATGATGAAATATTTTTTTGACTTCAATGATGAGCGGCAAAAAGCTAACACGTAAACTCCACCTATAGACAAGCGCAACCAGACAATTACCGTGAAATTGAGCGACATTTCTGGCGATAATTAGCAGTTGGTGTAATATTAAAAATCCTACGATGCTGGCAAAATGCCTCAAAATTTTGCCAAATGCAAAGCCTAAATAAGAAAAAATATAAAAATTTCAATATTTACGTCTAATATTAGTTTCTTAAGGTTAAGTTAATATTCTATCCTTAAAATTTCGCTCTAAATGGCAAAATATACACAACACTCTTTATAGCAAATATAAGTGGACAGGTATTCAATGGCGGAAGGAAAAGCAATGTCAGAATTTTTGCCTTTTTCGAGACCAGCAATGGGCGTGGAGGAACTCGCTGCAGTTAAAGAGGTTCTCGAATCCGGTTGGATCACAACCGGTCCGAAGAATCACGCGCTTGAACAAGCCTTTTGCCAGTTGACGGGAAATCAGCATGCCATCGCGGTCAGTTCAGCCACCGCCGGAATGCATATCACGCTAATGGCGTTGGAAATTGGCAAGGGCGATGAAGTGATTACGCCTTCCCTGACCTGGGTTTCAACCCTCAATATGATTTCCTTGCAGGGTGCAACGCCGGTAATGGTGGATGTCGATCGCGATACGCTGATGGTCACGCCTGAAGCGATCGAATCAGCCATTACGCCACGCACTAAAGCCATCATTCCGGTGCATTATGCCGGTGCGCCAGCAGATATTAACGCCATTCGCGCCATTGGCGAACGTTACGGCATCGCAGTTATCGAAGATGCTGCCCATGCCGTAGGTACGTATTACAAAGGGCGACATATTGGCGCAAAAGGTACCGCTATTTTTTCATTTCATGCCATTAAAAATATTACCTGTGCGGAAGGAGGCCTGATTGTTACTGATAATGAAAATATTGCCCGCCAGCTACGGATGCTGAAATTTCACGGCCTGGGTGTCGATGCCTATGACAGACAAACCTGGGGCCGTGCACCGCAGGCTGAAGTCTTAACGCCGGGCTATAAGTACAATCTGACCGATATTAACGCCGCGATTGCCCTGACACAGTTAGCCAAATTAGAGCACCTCAACACCCGTCGGCGCGAAATTGCCCAGCAATATCAGCAAGCACTGGCAGCTCTCCCCTTTCAGCCATTAAGCCTTCCCGCCTGGCCGCACGTTCACGCCTGGCATCTGTTTATTATTCGTGTCGATGAACAACGTTGTGGTATCAGTCGCGATGCGTTGATGGAAGCGTTAAAAGAAAGAGGTATTGGTACCGGGTTACATTTCCGCGCCGCTCACACACAAAAATATTATCGCGAGCGTTTTCCCTCGCTGTCGTTACCGAATACCGAATGGAATAGCGAACGCATCTGTTCTTTGCCGCTGTTCCCGGATATGACCACCGCCGATGCCGACCGCGTCATCACAGCCCTTCAGCAACTCGCAGGACAATAAGCCATGTTTGAAATCCACCCTGTTAAGAAAGTCTCGGTGGTTATTCCCGTTTATAACGAGCAGGAAAGCTTACCGGAATTAATCAGGCGCACCACCACAGCCTGTGAATCGTTGGGGAAAGAGTATGAGATCCTGCTGATTGATGACGGCAGTAGCGATAATTCCGCGCATATGCTGGTCGAAGCCTCACAAGCGGAGAACAGCCATATTGTATCTATTTTGCTTAACCGCAATTACGGGCAACATTCAGCGATTATGGCGGGATTCAGTCACGTTACTGGCGACTTAATTATTACCCTTGATGCCGATCTCCAGAATCCGCCAGAAGAAATCCCCCGCCTGGTGGCAAAAGCCGATGAAGGTTACGACGTGGTAGGGACTGTACGCCAGAACCGCCAGGACAGCTGGTTTCGTAAAACAGCTTCGAAGATGATTAACCGGCTTATTCAGCGCACCACCGGCAAAGCGATGGGTGACTACGGTTGTATGCTGCGCGCCTATCGCCGTCATATTGTCGATGCGATGTTGCACTGCCATGAACGCAGCACCTTTATCCCGATTCTGGCGAATATCTTCGCCCGCCGTGCCATTGAAATTCCAGTGCATCATGCCGAGCGTGAGTATGGTGAATCCAAATACAGCTTTATGCGCCTGATTAATTTGATGTACGACCTGGTGACCTGCCTTACCACAACGCCGCTACGTATGCTGAGTCTGCTCGGCAGCATTATTGCGATTGGAGGTTTTAGCATTGCGGTGCTGCTGGTGATTTTACGCCTGACCTTCGGACCACAATGGGCGGCAGAAGGCGTCTTTATGCTATTTGCCGTGCTGTTTACTTTTATTGGCGCTCAGTTTATCGGCATGGGATTACTCGGTGAATATATCGGCAGGATCTACACCGATGTCCGCGCCCGCCCCCGCTATTTTGTTCAGCAAGTTATCCGTCCATCCAGCAAGGAAAATGAATAATGAAAACCGTCGTTTTTGCCTACCACGATATGGGATGCCTCGGTATTGAAGCCCTGCTGGCTGCCGGTTACGAAATTAGCGCCATTTTTACCCATACCGATAATCCCGGTGAAAAAGCCTTTTATGGTTCGGTGGCTCGTCTGGCGGCGGAAAGAGGCATTCCGGTTTATGCGCCGGATAACGTTAATCATCCGCTGTGGGTGGAACGCATTGCCCAACTCTCACCAGAGGTGATTTTCTCTTTTTATTATCGCCATCTTATTTGCGACGAGATTTTGCAGCTCGCTCCCGCAGGTGCATTTAATCTGCACGGTTCGCTGTTACCAAAATATCGTGGTCGCGCGCCGCTGAACTGGGTGCTGGTGAACGGTGAAACGGAAACTGGCGTTACATTGCACCGAATGGTGAAACGTGCCGATGCCGGGGCCATTGTGGCGCAACTGCGCGTTGCCATTGCGCCAGACGATATCGCTATTACGCTGCATCATAAATTGTGCCATGCCGCGCGCCAGCTACTGGAACAGACATTACCCGCCATTAAACACGGTAATATTCTGGAAATCGCCCAGCGCGAAAACGAAGCCACCTGTTTTGGTCGCAGAACGCCGGATGACAGTTTCCTCGAATGGCATAAGCCGGCATCCGTACTGCACAACATGGTACGTGCCGTTGCCGATCCGTGGCCGGGTGCCTTCAGCTATGTTGGCAATCAGAAATTCACCGTCTGGTCGTCGCGTGTTCATCCTCATGCCAGCAAAGCACAGCCGGGGAGCGTGATTTCTGTTGCGCCACTGCTGATTGCCTGTGGCGATGGCGCGCTGGAAATCGTCACCGGACAAGCGGGCGACGGCATTACTATGCAGGGCTCGCAATTAGCGCAGACGCTGGGCCTGGTGCAAGGTTCACGCTTGAATAGCCAGCCTGCCTGCACCGCCCGACGCCGTACCCGGGTACTCATCCTCGGGGTGAATGGCTTTATTGGCAACCATCTGACAGAACGCCTGCTGCGCGAAGATCATTATGAAGTTTACGGTCTGGATATTGGCAGCGATGCGATAAGCCGTTTTCTGAATCATCCGCATTTTCACTTTGTCGAAGGCGATATCAGTATTCATTCCGAATGGATTGAGTATCACGTCAAAAAATGTGATGTCGTCTTGCCGCTGGTGGCGATAGCCACGCCGATTGAATATACCCGCAACCCGCTGCGCGTATTTGAACTCGATTTTGAAGAGAATCTGCGCATTATCCGCTACTGCGTGAAGTACCGTAAGCGAATCATCTTCCCGTCAACTTCAGAAGTTTATGGAATGTGTAGCGATAAATACTTCGATGAGGACCATTCTAATTTAATCGTCGGCCCGGTGAATAAACCACGCTGGATTTATTCGGTATCAAAACAATTACTTGATCGGGTGATCTGGGCCTATGGCGAAAAAGAGGGTTTACAGTTCACCCTCTTCCGCCCGTTTAACTGGATGGGACCACGACTGGATAACCTTAATGCGGCACGAATCGGCAGCTCCCGCGCGATTACGCAACTCATTCTCAATCTGGTAGAAGGTTCACCGATTAAGCTGATTGATGGCGGAAAACAAAAACGCTGCTTTACTGATATTCGCGATGGTATCGAGGCGTTATACCGCATTATCGAAAATGCGGGAAATCGCTGCGACGGCGAAATTATCAACATTGGCAATCCTGAGAACGAAGCGAGCATTGAGGAACTGGGCGAGATGCTGCTGGCGAGCTTCGAAAAACATCCGCTGCGCCATCATTTCCCACCGTTTGCGGGCTTTCGCGTTGTCGAAAGTAGCAGCTACTACGGCAAAGGATATCAGGACGTAGAGCATCGTAAACCGAGCATCCGCAATGCCCACCACTGCCTGGACTGGGAGCCGAAAATTGATATGCAGGAAACCATCGACGAAACGCTGGATTTCTTCCTGCGCACCGTTGATCTTACGGATAAACCATCATGACCAAAGTAGGCTTACGCATTGATGTCGATACCTTTCGTGGCACCCGTGAAGGCGTGCCGCGTCTGCTGGAAATCTTGAGTAAGCATAATATTCAGGCCAGCATTTTTTTCAGCGTCGGCCCGGACAATATGGGCCGCCATCTCTGGCGACTGGTGAAGCCACAGTTTTTGTGGAAGATGCTGCGCTCAAACGCGGCATCGCTTTATGGCTGGGATATTTTACTGGCAGGTACGGCCTGGCCAGGTAAAGAGATTGGTCATGCCAATGCCGATATCATTCGTGAAGCGGCTAAATATCACGAAGTCGGCCTGCACGCCTGGGATCACCATGCCTGGCAAGCCCGTAGCGGTAACTGGGATCGGCAAACAATGATCGACGATATTGCACGCGGCCTTCGCACTCTGGAAGAGATTATCGGTCAACCGGTAACCTGTTCTGCCGCTGCGGGCTGGCGTGCCGACCAGCAGGTGATCGAAGCAAAAGAAGCGTTCCATTTGCGCTACAACAGCGATTGTCGTGGGGCCATGCCGTTCCGTCCACTGCTCGAATCAGGAAACCCTGGCACTGCGCAAATTCCGGTGACCTTACCCACCTGGGATGAAGTGATTGGTCGGGATGTGAAAGCAGAAGATTTTAACGGTTGGTTACTCAACCGCATCCTGCGAGATAAAGGCACGCCGGTTTATACCATTCATGCAGAAGTTGAAGGCTGCGCTTATCAGCATAATTTTGTGGATCTCCTCAAACGCGCAGCTCAGGAAGGCGTGACATTTTGCCCTTTAAGCGAACTGTTATCAGAGACGTTGCCGCTCGGACAAGTTGTTCGCGGAAATATTGCCGGACGTGAAGGCTGGCTGGGTTGCCAACAAATTGCGGGTAGTCGTTGATGAAATCGGTACGTTACCTTATCGGCCTCTTCGCGTTTATTGCCTGCTATTACCTGTTACCGATCAGCACGCGTCTGCTATGGCAACCCGATGAAACGCGTTATGCGGAAATCAGTCGAGAAATGCTGGCATCCGGCGACTGGATTGTGCCCCATCTGTTAGGGCTACGTTATTTCGAAAAACCCATTGCCGGATACTGGATTAACAGCATTGGGCAATGGCTATTTGGCGCGAATAACTTTGGTGTGCGGGCAGGCGTTATCTTTGCGACCCTGTTAACTGCCGCGCTGGTGACCTGGTTTACTCTGCGCTTATGGCGCGATAAACGTCTGGCTCTACTCGCCACAGTAATTTATCTCTCATTGTTTATTGTCTATGCCATCGGCACTTATGCCGTGCTCGATCCGTTTATTGCATTCTGGCTGGTAGCGGGAATGTGCAGCTTCTGGCTGGCAATGCAGGCACAGACGTGGAAAGGCAAAAGCGCAGGATTTTTACTGCTGGGAATCACCTGCGGCATGGGGGTGATGACCAAAGGTTTTCTCGCCCTTGCCGTGCCGGTATTAAGCGTGCTGCCATGGGTAGCGACGCAAAAACGCTGGAAAGATCTCTTTATTTACGGCTGGCTGGCGGTTATCAGTTGCGTACTGACGGTTCTCCCCTGGGGACTGACGATAGCGCAGCGGGAGCCTGACTTCTGGCACTATTTTTTCTGGGTTGAGCATATTCAACGCTTTGCACTGGATGATGCCCAACATAGAGCTCCGTTCTGGTACTACGTGCCGGTCATCATTGCCGGTAGTCTGCCGTGGCTGGGATTACTCCCCGGTGCACTATACACAGGCTGGAAAAACCGCAAGCATTCCGCAACCGTCTATTTGTTGAGCTGGACGATAATGCCGCTGCTGTTTTTCTCCGTTGCTAAGGGTAAATTGCCCACCTATATTCTTTCCTGCTTTGCACCTTTGGCAATGCTGATGGCGCATTACGCTTTGCTGGCAGCAAAAAATAATCCTCTGGCGCTGCGGATTAATGGCTGGATTAACATCGCTTTTGGTGTCACTGGCATTATTGCCACATTTGTGGTCTCCCCCTGGGGACCAATGAACACGCCGGTGTGGCAAACCTTCGAGAGCTATAAAGTCTTTTGTGCCTGGTCGATTTTTTCGCTATGGGCATTTTTCGGCTGGTACACCTTAACAAACGTCGAAAAGACCTGGTCTTTTGCCGCGCTTTGCCCGCTGGGGCTGGCGTTGCTGGTAGGATTTTCAATTCCTGACAGAGTCATGGAAGGAAAACATCCGCAATTTTTTGTCGAGATGACACAAGAATCACTTCAGCCAAGCCGCTATATTCTTACTGATAGCGTCGGTGTTGCCGCAGGTCTGGCATGGAGTCTGCAACGCGATGACATCATCATGTATCGCCAGACAGGTGAGTTGAAATACGGCCTTAATTATCCGGATGCGAAAGGGAGATTTGTCAGCGGTGATGAGTTCGCAAACTGGCTTAATCAACATCGTCAGGAGGGGATTATTACACTCGTGCTTTCGGTTGACCGCGATGAAGATATCAACAGTCTCGCCATTCCGCCCGCAGATGCCATCGATCGTCAGGAGCGTCTGGTGCTGATTCAGTATCGTCCCAAATGATCTGGCTAACATTAGTCTTTGCCAGCTTGCTTAGCGTTGCCGGGCAGTTGTGTCAGAAACAGGCAACCTGCTTTGTGGCGATAAGCAAACGGCGCAAACATATCGTGCTGTGGCTGGGACTGGCGCTGGCTTGTCTTGGTCTTGCCATGGTGCTCTGGCTGCTGGTCTTGCAGAACGTACCGGTAGGTATTGCCTACCCGATGTTAAGTCTGAATTTTGTCTGGGTGACGCTGGCTGCAGTAAAACTGTGGCACGAACCGGTATCGCCGCGTCACTGGTGTGGGGTGGCGTTCATTATTGGTGGCATTGTGATCCTCGGGAGTACGGTGTAATGGGCCTGATATGGGGATTATTCAGCGTCATTATTGCCTCAGTTGCGCAATTAAGCCTGGGTTTTGCGGCGAGTCATCTGCCGCCGATGACGCACTTATGGGATTTTATCGCGGCGCTGTTAGCTTTTGGGCTGGATGCCCGGATACTGTTACTCGGGCTGCTGGGTTATCTGCTTTCCGTTTTTTGTTGGTATAAAACACTACATAAACTTGCGCTAAGCAAAGCCTATGCCTTGCTCAGTATGAGTTATGTGCTGGTATGGATTGCTTCAATGGTACTTCCCGGCTGGGAAGGGACTTTTTCGCTGAAAGCACTACTGGGAGTAGCCTGTATTATGAGCGGGTTGATGCTGATTTTCCTGCCCACGACAAAACAACGTTACTGAGTTTTCCCTGCCACTTTACACTGCCGTTCCCACTCATCGGGGCTATAACTGCTTGCCGAGAGGACTTTCACCGTATGCAGCTTTTCACGATTAATACAATAAAGCGCATTCTGCAAAGGCGAGAGTAAATCCCCCACTTTCACGGCGAAGTCACTCTTCACTTCGGCGATCATTTTTATCGCGCCGCCAGCATCGCAGAGCATAAGTACATGTCTGTTATCTTGTTTATTGCAGCACGATTTTTTGACCAGCCATTCCATTGTATTATCCTGTTTGCTAAGAGTTTTCATATCAATTTACAGATTAACAGATAAACCTATTATCAACGGCAATGGAATGGCAGAACTGAGAAGTGAAACGGAGGGTTAATTATTGCTGACGTTGCACCCACTCTTTTAGCGCCTGACGTGAAATTTTAATACCGCCGTTTTTCAGCTCCGGCGGCAAAGTCAGCCAACGTACCGGTTGCTGAAAACGGGCCAGCTTATCTTTCACCCATTCACTAAGATCAACGCTCTCGTGGTCATACTCCATCACCGCCACCGGTCGATGACCAAACTCCTTGTCGGCAACGGGGACGATAAACACCTGCAAAACCGCAGGATGTGCAGCAATTACGCGCTCGACTTCTTCCGTCTGAATACCCTCTCCGCCACTGAAGAATAGATTGTCTAAACGTCCGACAATGGTCAGCTTGCCATTATGCATCTCACCGCGATCGCGCGTAGCGTACCAGCCTTCGTCATTAACCAGTGAAACCAGTTGCCCGTTACGCCAGTAACCTTCTGCCATACTGGCAGCCCGCAGCCACACTTCATTATTAACGATTTTCACTTCCCGACCCGGCAGCGGCGAACCAACGTCTGCCAGGCCGTCGGCTTCTTTCGCACACACCGTGGAGGCAAACTCGGTCAGACCATAGCCGCAAAAGCAACGAATCCCCTGCTCGCGCGCCTGTTCCGTCAACTCGACCGGGATAGCCGCGCCGCCAAGTAACACCGCTTTCAGGGAAACGGAACTGCGGTTAACCAGCAAACGCCAGAGTTGTGTTGGCACCAGTGAAGCGTGAGTACAGCCTGCCAGCATTTGCTCCAATGGCTGTTTATCACGCACCGTCATCCGCGCACCAGCGTATAACCAGCGCCACATAATTCCCTGACCGGAGACGTGAAACAGCGGTAAAGAGAGCAACCAGTCATCGTGATCGCCAAACGGAATCAGCGATAACACCCCTTCGGCACTGGCAAGATGGGCCTGATAAGTATGGACAGCGGCTTTCGGCAACCCGGTAGAACCCGAGGTCAACGTCATTGAGCACAGACGCGTCGGCTGCCACGTAGCGACATGTGCGCCTTCAACCCGCTGAATGTGCAGCGACGTTAATGCCGGAAACGTGTTTTCCCCATCCGGCACCAGCGCAAATTGCAGCGTCAGATTGGGCAGCAATTCTTCAAGCAACGGTTGCGGCAGCTGAGGGTTCACGGGCAACACCCGCGCCCCGCATTGCAGTAACGCCAGCCAAGCGAGCAGCGTTTGCGGCGTATTCCACGCCCGCAACATCACGCCGCTGTCCTCAACCACACCCTGCACCGCAAATCCGGAGGCTAATTCATCGACGCGAGCACAAAGCTCGCGCCAGTTGAGTTGC
>ERZ779880.1243-NODE-1243-length-24224-cov-3.187430_pt1 | contig 24224 bp, 11 predicted proteins | sample MGYA00511555_ERZ779880 | MGnify/ENA primary metagenome ERZ779880 (study PRJEB29588, sample SAMEA2145815) | human gut metagenome | biome: human gut; feature: human-associated habitat; material: faeces | place: Denmark | collected 2008/2010 ...
GATGATTTGGTGGCATGGCGTGCACTACGGGTTGTGGAACCGGATGGAATGTTTTGATAACTATCTGAACGTCTATAAGGACTTTATGCCGAAGGCTCTCGAACGTGCCAAGAGCGAAGGTCGCAGTGGTGCACGTTGGCCGAAGTGCACCGGAAACTTCAACCGCGAATGGCCTGGTAGCGCCCATGCCTATCTGATCTGGCACGAACCCCATCCGATCTACTTCGCCGAGATGCAATACCGTCAGAAACCTGCTCCCGAAACATTGGAGAAATGGAAAGACGTCGTGCTGAACACGGCCGATTATATGGCAGATTACCTTTTCTACGACAAAAAGACGAAACAATATGTCCTGGGTCCTCCTGTCGTTGTCGTTTCCGAGAATACGGACCCGTTGCAGACCATCAATCCGATTTTCGAGTTAGGCTATTTCCGCTATGGCTTGCGCACGGCGTTGGAATGGGCGGACCGGCTGGGCCTGTCGGAAAAAAGAACGAAGAAATGGAAGGAAGTACTTTCGAAGATGGCTCCCCTTCCCGTTGCCGACGGCGTCTATACCACCTACGAGGGCATCCCCGATATGTGGACAAAATATACCTACGAGCATCCGGCCCTGACCGGTGTCTACGGCATGTTGCCTGGTGACGGGGTAGACCTGCCGACCTTCAAGCATACGCTGGAGAAAGTCTGCAAAGAATGGCAGTTCAATCGCATTTGGGGTTGGGATTTCCCGATGTTGGCCATGGCTGCAGCCCGTACGGGACAGCCGGCACTGGCTATTGACATGCTGATGCACCCTTCCGCCGGATTCCAGTTCGACGAACATGGTTTGGCGACAGGCGGTCCGTTTCCCTATTTCCCTTCCAACGGAGCGTTGCTGACGGCAGTCGCCATGATGTGTGGCGGTTGGGACGGCTCGGAGGGTGAGGCTCCCGGTTTCCCGAAAGACGGGAGCTGGACGGTTCGCTACGAAGGGTTTGTGCCGATGCAGTAATAATGGCCGTTTGGGGGAGGAAAATCGGGCAATCACCGAAAAACAAACAAATAGGCATCGGATCAAAAACGGATAAGTATCCCTCTGAAACGTAGTAAGCATCAAGGATTTCCTTGAAAAAGACCGATTTTTGAACCAAAACGGGACTGATGAAATTTAAGACTTGGTAATTGGGAAAATAATTTATTGTAAATCAAGTGATTGGTGGGTCAAAAAATGACTAAAAAAAACGATCCTTTAAATTTGTCATTTTTCCGAGACAAAAATACGCATTCCTTTTTAAACCACAACTCTTTTCTGTAAAAAAATTCGTACCCCTATATCCTTTCTTATCAATTAGATAGCAATTGGAGTACAAAAAACCATCTTTCCAATACGAACTTCGAAGATAGGCAAAAAAAATGACTAAAAAAAAGGATCGTTTTTGCTATCAAAGTACAAATGTTAACACGTGTACATTATATATACGTGTACATAATGATAGTAAGAAGTAAGAACTGATATTTCAATTAACTGTATTATTAATATTAAAATTTAGATTATGAACAAGAGATTTTCTACTCTCGTTGCTGCGTTCGCAGCAATTGCTACTGTCTCTTATGCACAGATCGGTGACAAGTATGTGCATTTGAAGACCAGTTCTGATTACCTGACTTGGAATAAGGCTTCTTTGGCAGACTCTGTGGCACTTGGTAGTAAAGGTACTACTAAGGCGGATATGGACTCTGCTTTGTGGAAAGCCAATTTGGTTCGTGTCAATATGCCGGGTAATGACTCTATCTACACATTGACGAACAAAGCTACTCAGAAACAGCTTTCTTTCTCTGCTAAATTGAATGGCGCAGATAAATTCGGTACGGCTATTGCTGCTGGTATTAGCGAATTTAAAATTAAACATGGTACGGGTGGTTATAGTATTATCGGTACAACTACTGATGGCAAGTTGGTTGAGATGTCTCAAACTCCCGGCTTGTTGATGGTTGATGGCAAAACTGACAAAGCTGGTACAACAGGTACGGCTGCTGTTTTCACAGTAGAAGCAGCTGAAGCAAATTATGATGTAACAAAAGCAGACCTTGCTCCGGTTCTTCCTTCATTCAAATTTGACTTTGCCGGTCGTGACGGTGGTCTTTTCACTGCTAATGAATTGATTCCGGTTCCTGTCGGTAACAAATTCCGCTTCCAGGTAGTTGGTCAGGAAAACAGCACGAAGGGTACAAAGAAGCCGCAGTATATTACAATCGATACTGTAATGGTGGGTACTGCCGCTTCTGTAAAAGCTGCTTCTTTCCAGTTGGATACAACTATTACTGTTACATCTTCTGCATATAAAGGTGCTTTGAATGAAGGTTTGCAGACATTTACTTTGAAAATGGACTTGGGTAACGATTCTATCGTTATGACAACTGATTCTATTGTTCGTTTCAATACAGCTGGCGAATTTGAAGTTGCAGATCATGGTGCTGGTTCAGGAGTTACTTATCTTGTAGGTTACAAGAGTTTCGATGGTAGTGCAAAGTTGGTAGTAGACTCTATCCAGATCAATGCTCCGCTTATCACAATCTCTAAAGGTACTCCGGTTAAACTGGCTGGTGGAACAGGTGTTTATTCTTTGCAGTTTAAAGGTACAGGCGGTAATGCAACTAATAATGATAAGTATTTGACTGGTACAAGTGGTACTTATGCCGAAGCTGCTTCTGTATATGTTCCTTCTACTCAGTTCTATGTAAAGGAAAACGAAGATGGTACTTATTCTGCTCAGGCTCGTGATATTGTCTCTGCAACTGTTTCTTCAGGCGTTGCCACAGGCTCTAATGGTGAAAGTTTAGCTGTTGTTGCTCCGGCACAACCGTTTACAAATCAACCTTTGTACGCAGTAGATGCAGCTAAGAGCATTTACACTACTGTTGGTGGCGATACTTTGGTATTCACAAAACTCGATGTAGATATGGCTAACAAGCACATCGGTTACAAGTACTATACAAAAGAAGAAATGGGTTACGGTGCTGTTAAGTTCAATCTGGCTTCTAAAGCTGCTGATGATATCTATTTGACTTTGGTTCAGGATTCTGTAATTGCTGGTGCTAAAGGTGCTGACAAAGCTGTTGAATTGCGTCTGATGGAAGGTGTTGATTTGGCTACTGTTGGTGATACTATTTATTATGGTGCTCAGGCTTTAGGTGATACATTGGTTCGTGTTGCTTATGCAATGGAAAAAGCTTATAATGCTGAAGGTCGATTTGCTTATGAAGGCGCTGTTGTAAAATTGACATCTTCTACTAACGGAGCTGTTAATGAAAATCAAAAACGTTTCTTCTTCGCAGAAAATCCTGTCGGTGGCTCTTATAAGGTGGTAGCTGCTAATGAAAATGCTGCTAAGATGGTTACAATGAATATCTCTAATCTTACTGTAACTTATGATAATCCGACTGCAAGTGTTGAAACTTACTTCAACATCGAAGGTGCTGAAGCTCCTGTCTATGCTAAGGTTGATGCAGGTCATTACAATGTAGTAAACGGTAGTGAAATGTTGACAGCTTCTGCTGGTATCGCTAAGATGTTGCGCGTAGGTGACGAACTGAAAGCTGCTGCTGATGATTCTGACTTCTCTCTGTATGTTGACTCTGCTTATGTGAATCGTGGCGATGACAATACAGAATATGGTTACTACATCTACAAAGGTGCAGAAGTTAAGAACGACACAATCGTTGGTAACGTTTTGGCTGCTAAGGGTGACTTCGTTGCAAACAATGCTACAGGCGACAGCGCAATCTTCCGTGGTGTAACTGTTGTTGCTGATACGATTGCTTATACTGGCGATCTTGATAAAGATGGCAAACAGAATAAATATAAAGTAAGAGATGCTAAGAATACTTCTCTTGTTGGCTTCAAAGTTGTTGACGGTGAAGGTTATGAAATCGTAGCTCTTAATACAAACAAGAGTTTGGCTGTAGTTAACGGTACGGTTATCTTCTCTAACACTGTTGCTCCTCAGGTATTTACTTTGGACGCTGCTGAAGCTCCTACTGCAAACGAAGGTGTTGAAGTATCTGAAGTGAAAGTGATCGCTACTGAAGGTGGTGTTCAGATCGTAGGCGCTACCGGTAAGAAAGTTGTTGTCAGCAACATTTTAGGCCAGGTAGTGGCTAACACAGTTATCACTTCCGACAACGCAACTATCGCTGCTCCTCAGGGTGTGGTTGTAGTAGCTGTTGAAGGCGAAGAAGCGGTTAAAGCTATCGTAAAATAATTGATGAATAGATTGTAAATGTGTCGCGTACATCAGTGCGCGGCACTTTCGAAATATTAAAATCAAATAATTCTAAGATTCATCGTGTGGTATTCCCGGAACATCAGCTTTTACAGCTCTCCGTCCGGATCGACCAACTACCCCGCGAGGGCGAACAAGCGGTGAATATTAATACTAAAGTAATGAAATTAAAAAAAGTTCATCTGCTCTCCTTCTGTGAAGACCGAAGCAGACAAAAAACAATCCCCTGTAGTCAATGATTGCAGGGGATTCGTTTTTGCTGGAAAGAAATAGGAAAGATACTTGATCTTCCGTCCTTTATGACGATATATTTACCGTCGAAGTAACAGGGCAACCGCATCAAAATTTTCCAATATGACGTTTTATCATATTGTTGAATAGGTATTAAATTGGCGAAATACGGTTCTTCATTTCACAAAAGCCCTCTCTTTTTTTAGCAGAAACAAGCAGATAATTCCGTAAACACCCCCATGTTGCCATCCTTAACATCCGGGTGTAGAGAGTCGGTACATCCGGGTGTAAGAGGGGGCAACATGGGGATGTCCGGCAACTAAAGTGCCTTGCCGAGCAATGAAAACCACCCGGTTTTACCGATTTTACAGCCGTTTTTGCATAAAATAATCGAGTGATTTGTTGCGTATTTTGTCATGGTTGCAATATTTATACTTGAAACGTAAGCTGAATGTCCTGTTTCCATACCTTACCTTATAACAGGGAATATTCATTTTTCAAGCAGGATGATCATACCACTTCTCCCCATAATTTCGCATTGTTCCAAGTTGTTCAGCCGGCTACCCCATTGTATGTCCCTTATTTCCGGCAATGAAATCGTAGCTGGGTGGAAACCTAATGCTTTCTCATCGATGGATATTTTTGCCTTTTGTGGTAGATCCGTCCAATTGGCTATCACGAGAAGAGCTTTATTTTCATTCGTATAAACGGTTGCAAGGAGATTTGCATTGTCCGTTTTAACAGGGTTGTTTTCATCCCAATAGCCATGCATGGTTGCTTTATCCATTCCGAACGAATCCCACAATTGCCAGAGTGGAACAGGATTACCGCTCCAGGGTAAACGGGGAAGCATTCCAAATACCATACCCCGAAAAGGATTGCGTGCGTCCAGTGTCTCGCTTAACAAGCCAAACGGAATACCAGACATTTCCACCAACCAGAAGTCTACCGAGTTGTCAGCTTTGAAACCTTCGCCAATCCAAGTGCGATCGATGTAAGGGAGAAGCTCTGTATAAAGATGCAGGGAGTTGGCATAACCTGCCCACTGGTTCATGTGGTTCCAAGAGTGAATGTCGATCAGGCGTCGCTTGCCGTCTGCATCGAGGATGCGTCGAGCACGTTGCAGCGTTTTACGGTCAAGAGCGCTATCGTCAATATAAATGCCGTCGACTTCCAAGTTTTTCACCATCCAATCCAGTCCGGCCAGATAATAGTTGTTCCAACGGGAATCGGGAGTCGTTATAACAGAGATGTCCATATCACCTGCATATTTTCCCTCTTCGAAAGCGTTATACCAAGCAGGGATAAAATGCGTGGCAAGGTTCTTGTTCAACCACTCGTTCGGTCCGTTACGATGAATTAATGTACGCGTATCCTTTCCGGGACCGTCATGGATCACTTCTCCGCCCAAACTACGCAAAGCCCATAGTTCGGGGATTTTCACGGTCAGTTCCCGTGTCGTGTAATATAAACGGACACCGAGATTCTTACTATGAGCTTCAGAGATGAAACGTTTCAGATCGGCGACTGATTCGTCATAATACGGATAGTTGATAAAAGGATAAATATCTTTCTTATGATGGACATTGATCAAGTTTGCTCCGGCTTTCAAAGCTGCCGGAATATAACCAGCACTTACGTCGCTGTTCGAGTGGTAGAAACGTTCTGTTGCCTGTAATTTCAAGTCAATCGGTTTAACAGGGGTGATTTGCATATCGAAATTGTAGTGCAGGATTTCGTTTTTGCGTGAACAGCGTTCGCCACTGTAAACGATCATTCGTGTTTCACCATCTTCTTCCGGCTGGATGCGGATACCACCTTTGTTGTTGTTTCCCCAGGAAACAGGCAGGTTCAGTTTACCAAGTGCGTAATAGATATTGACTAACGGACGCACAAAATTCTCATCCATGAAATGAAGGTTAAGGCCAGCGTTGACATTTCCCATCCAGATTTTGTCCTGTTGTTTATCAGTGTCCCATTTCCATGATATCAGCGTGTCTGGACGAAATCCGCCTTTGTGCCCCAATCCCATCATATATTTGGATGCATAAGTCGTGTAAGGGACTTCCAAACGTATATCTTTGATTTCGATATCTTGTTTCGGTTTGACTTGAAGACGGATATTACTAATACCGTCGAACCCGAAAGTTCCCTGACATACTACATTGAAGTTTTGGCTCTTTAGTATCGTTTCCCAACTAATGGAAGCGTTATTACGGTTGGTGATACGGAGACTTCCTGGCTTCAAGGCTTCCTGTCCATTGAAAGTTTCGATAATAAATGCCATTTCCTTTGCCAGTACGGCATTTGAGATAGAATCACTGAGTCTGTTATTGGCATCATAACAAGTGGTTATCCTGCAAGGTAGCCCGCTCGAAGAAAGTTCAATTTCGCCGCCCAACCAGGAAAGAGTTTTCTTCCGGATAGTTACAGGTGTATAAGGTGCAGTCGGTTCATCGGCATTTCCCAGTGTGGAGTTGAGCCAGCGCAAACGGGTTTTCCGCCAACCTTCGTTATCGCCATGATTGGCAATCGGTGAGCCGGACACGTTTAGCTCAATTGCTATTTCGACAGGTTGGGAGCTTCCTTCCTTCACAAAAGCTTTTCCTTTATATATCCCTTTGGCTGATGCAGGGATGTCCATCCCGATCCAGAGTGCCTGTACATATCCTTTAGGGATACAGACGGTTTTCCGGAATGTTTGTCCGTCGGTATCGGTGCCTTCCTGGTTGAAACATTGGAATGAGGTGGATTTTATTTTATTTCCATCGGCATTTACCAAGTCGGAGAATGAAACGGAGACACCTTTCAACTCTTTGAAAGGTGTGAAAACACCGATTTGCCACGTATAGAATTCACCAGGTTGACAGTCTCCTTTCAATTGTAGCCAAGTGTCGAAAACGCGTTCCGTCCAACGGGCCGGAATGATTTGATCAAGACGGATATCATGCATCCGATCTTCAGCAAAACAAAAATAGCCTGCTGCCGGTTTCTGTGTCAGCAATTTTTGTAGAGCCGTATCCGAGGTAGCCTGTCGCATTTCGGAGTCCTGTTCATTAACAGTTCCGGTACGCTTCAAGTCGTCGAAAGCATTCGTGATTGTCTCCTGAGCTTTCAAGTCAACATTACTCCAGGCAAGGAGCAATACAACGACTGTTAGGAATGTTTTCTTCATATTTGTTTGTTTTTTATTCTATTATATACCAATTATAACCTTTTGCCGGAATCCTTATTCTCAATAGAATCGTATAATCGCGCGACAAAGTATGGAGAACCCCTTCTTTGCCTTGCTCTTTTACAACCGCCTCCGTGGTCAATCCTGTATAGTAGAGAGGTAGTTTGACGGTACGCTCCATCGGCTCGTCGGTAGGGTTATAGACCATGACAAAACCTTTCTCTTTTTTACCGGGAGCGACATGCATGATTCCGTCCCAATCTTTACCGTCAGGACGGCGTAAGTGGATCACTTCGCTGTTTAGAATATAACGATATCGTTTATACCAGCCGATGATTTCTTTTACCGTCTGTTTTGTCTCCTCGGTATCATAAAGCCGATGTCCCCGGTAACAAGCCTGTACACCGGTTCCATAGTTTTGCATCATGTGTGCCCGATAGTCGGCAAGATGTTCGCTGAGCGGTTCCAATGTAGCGGCTGCTCCACCGCCATGATACTGGGTGAGAGGCACAAAAGTCCAACACATACTCGGAAGCCGTTCCCAAAGACCGTCATACATGACTTGTCTGCCCAGAACCAACTGACGTTCACGCGGTAAAGACCAGTTGACTTCACGATAACCGATTCCGACTTTATTGCCTCCGTTCAGCAGATAGCCATAATCCGGGATATTCATATAGATACCATTTTCACACATCCATTGGTATAGGTTCTCAATTTGTTTACGTTGTTTCCATTGGGAATCTTTCAGCCCTTCGTGGTGAGCGTGAACGGTTGAAGCACAAACATTCCCCGGATAGGAACCGTCGTTTTCAAACACGGTCATACCTGTCTTTTCGAAAAACTGTTTGATCTTTCGGAAATAGTCATAGCCCCAATCACTGCAAAGACAGGGAGAACTGCCGAAAATCATTCCGCCTCTCTTACCTGTTTCGGGATTTATCACATCCACATCATCGCTGATCCAACGACTCGATAGCAGCGAATATCCCCCCAACTCGATACCGCGGGAGTCGGCATAGTCGCGCAATTCCTTAAACTTGGCATAGTTGGCCGGTGATTCGTCTTCCATGTTAAGGCCAGAGCCAAAGCTAATGATCAGCATTTCGTAGCCGGTATCAGCACATTGATCTATTGCCTGCTTTACGATCTTAGGATCACTGGATGTACAATGCATGAAGATCGGGTTTTCGGTTGTCCAGGGAGCAATCGTCCGGTACATCCGTTTGACAAATAGCCCTTTTCGGTCTCTGTCTTCGCTATCGAAAGGCATCAGCCAAGTATGGAAACTGGAAAAAGAACCGCCATTGCAGATTCGCTCGTCCGGTCCCATTGGCAGTTTGACCTCTAACAGGCAAGGAGTCAGCAGTGGATAATTACACTGCGAAGTGTAGCGCGGATCGGGATTCCAGTGCTCGGTCTTGTCGGCAATCTTTTCGATGAAACCCAGAAAACCCCAATCGCTTTCGACATGGATATTGGGTTTGCGGAACATTTCCGGACTCTTGGCTTCCACCGGAGACTCTGGCTCGGCCATAGCTAACTGTTCTAGGACGAAAGAATCGAGATTGATATCCGCACCTGTCCGGTTTTCAATCTCAAACCATTTGGAAATACAAGGCAGACCGTCATAAAGGGCGTAATGTAGTTTGACTTTTACGCCTTTCAGTTCGTCCGGCCCTTCTAATAGAAAGGTCAGCTGTTTGCCGGACGGGTTCCGTTTTTTTTCCAATGCCCATCGTCTACTTTTCCAGTTAATACGCGGGGTGATTTCTGAAATCCGAAAATCGATGACACGGAACGAATTGGCAAAAGGCTCCATCCGGTCGAGCCATTGTACTGGGTGTAACCAAATTCGGGTTGACCGTCCAAGCCACCCAGCGAATAGTTTTTGCCATCAAGCGTCAAAATCCCTTCATTGCTCACGGCACGCAGCATATTCTCTCCGGTCATCAGATTTTGGATATCGACTGTCGCCAGGTTTGGAAAAATACGGAATACGCGACTGACTAGTCCATTGCTCAATACGATATCTTTTCCTTGGTTTGCCTGATAAACCTTTGCTTTGGCTTCCTGGTTACAGATCAGCCAATCGTAACTAGGTGACGGCAAGGGCAGGCAGACTGTTTCGAGTTGTCCGATTTTCTGTTGCAGGGATCGTTCCACTTCTTTAGACATGGAGGCAATCTCTCCTTGGTATTCGGGAGCGACCAGAGACGGTCGAATTTCGAAATAGGTAATGACGGCCTCCAACCAATCAGCATGATCACCGCTAAGTCCATCATTTGCACTTTCTGCTTCCAGTTCCAGGATCTTGATTCCTTCGACGGGAAGAGAGATTGCTCTGGCTGTCTCGCCTCCACGCATGATCCCGCTGTTATACAGTTCTTTCCCGTCTCCGGTGATTTTGAAGACTACACTTCCCTTTTCCACTTCCCCGTTTCCTTTTCCCGTACCGACATATTGTTTGCGGCCGTTTGTCTGGTCGTAAAAGAGCATCGTCCCGTCGGTCAAGGGAATCTTGACAAGATGGCTGTCCTTGTAATTAACCGACTGATCATTGATACCGATCTTGCATGTGAAAAGGGATGATTTTCCCTGAAGTGAAATCTTTATTTTGCTGTTTGCCTGTACACCGATACCATCCGTAAAAAACGTACCAGCTACCCGTAAAGGTTCACCTGTGACTGCTTTGCCGGGTAGTGGAGTCCCGTATGGCTGATAGATGGAGGAGAGGTTCATCTCCGATAGTTTTATCTTGCTTGTCTGTGCCGTCAGACAGGGAGTCACACAGCAGAAACAAGCAAGAAGGAATTGTCTTATTGTCATAATATAATCTTTTTGAGGAGTTATTCACTCAAATTCTCAAAGATGTTACCTTCATGAATCTCATCTGCCTCGATTTCATCCTTATAATACTCGGTAGCAAGACGAGCATACTTTTTATACAGGCGGGTAGCGGTTTCCACCTCGTCTCCTTGTGTGATAGGGGTACGGACTTTATCCGGAGTGGAAACAAATTGAAGTTCCCAGTCTCCTAAAGTGCTGTAGAAATCATTGGCACGGAAAGACTCACGGCCGTGCGTTTGCGGTAAATCTTTTTCGCTGTAATTTGTCCCAGCATCGAGATGATCCTGAAGCATAGCGTAGAACTTTTCCCAGCGTTTCAGATAATATCCGTCTATCAAACCTGTCCATTCCCGCCATGAGTAGTCGAAGATAAGCGGATCGCCATCGGCCCCCCACACTGTTACAAGCGCGGTTGCGTCTTTTTCAAATAGATCTTTTTCTTCGCTATTATCCCCCCAGCTACGAGCCTGCGTCAACCATTTGTCAAAGTTGAATTCCGGACGCGTACGCAACAGTTCATCGGCATCGCGCAACATTTCGAGAAAACGGTTGCTATGCAGGGCGAATGCTTCCTTGTCTTTTTTACGGAACGCCTTTGCCGCTTGTTTATGGATAACCTGTCCGAGGTTAGACATCAGCTGGCGCTGGATATCGACAATATCAAAACGATAAGGATCGGAGTCTTCCAATCGGGCGGCATCTTTTAGTAACAAGCCTTCGGCCTGGACTACCGACAGAGGAGAGTAGGGTATCCCCAGGCCGGCATTCGGGCCGGATTTTTTTACGTTCACAGCTGGACGGGCGGCGATGATGGAACTGCGTTCTGTCCCGTTTGTTCCGGGGCGATAGGGCCCTTCTAACAGATGCAACCAAGCCTGATGCGCGTTTTCGGACGGTTTTCCGTAGCGACGGTCTGCGTAACGGCAGAGCCATTCTTCGATATTGACTTCATCTTTATGGAGAGGCATTTCAAAAGCCAGATCATAATATACCGGATTTTGCTCGATAGACTCCATAAAGAGACCGGAACCACAAACATTCGGATTCTTTTTCACCGCATTTACATATTGGTTGGAAGCAAGCAGACGCAAATCTCCGTGCAGGTTGATACGTCCCCCGAAGTTATGCAGATTTCCGGTAACAAGCGGATACCCCCAGCAAGCATTTTCCTGCTGGCTTTTGGCCCCGTTCAAGTCCAGGATCAGCAGATTCTCTTTCGGAACAGCTTTCACGATCGGTTCGCGAAGACTCCATGCTTGCATGGCCCAAATCGAATTCGGATCAAAATCGTTGAAAAGTTTATGGATAGCGTTACCAACGGCACGCAGATATTCCGGTGTATCGACAGGCGGCTGGCTTTCGTGAAACGGATCGGCCGCATAAACACCGTGCGCTCCGTAGAGTTTCTTTTCTTCTTCCAGGAAGTCACGTCCGATCACTGTGAATAAAGAATCAGTCGGGTCCAACTGTGCAGCCCCGGTAAAACCGCACCAGGAAGGCTGCAACTGTATCTTGGCATCCGGGTATTTTTCTTTCAGTTCACGCGGAACATAGCCGGAGAATCCTTGTTGAATGGGTTGCATCCCCAATTCCAACTCCCGGTCGATAATCTGTTTTCCCAAAACGATATGCTTGTCAATCCAGGATTTGGGAAGCGGCCCTCCATAGCTTTGCAAGTTCTGCATCCATTGCCATGCGAAATGTCCTGGACCGGCCAGAAACTGGCGAGCCTCTTCATCTGTAAACTTATGTTTGAGTAGGGTATTGTACCAAACAGCTTCCAGCCCGACAACAGACAAAGGCATATTAATCGAGTTCATTGCCATAAAGTCAAGCTCTCGCTGCCAGCGTTCCCAATCCCACCAGGCAGCCGAGTAACTGACCGTACAATAATTCATATAGACACGGTATTTGCCGTTGATCGTGTTTTTAACGGGGGCGGGCATGGGCAATTGCTTCGGCAGGTCCAGTTGATTGCCGAACCAGGAAACATGTGCATTACAAGTGTATTTCAAATATTGGTTGAACGCCGTCGCCAGTGAGATCGTGTTATTTCCACGCAGTACGACTTTGCCGTTGTCGGACGTGATCTCGTATGCATCCATTCCGTCGATTGGTTCCATTAATTCCAGTTTGAATTGTTCCCCGTATCCGGGAGTCACACGTTCGATCAAGTCGTAGGCCGCTTGTATCCGCGGGTCATTTTTACATCCTGTACACACTAGGATGAAAGTAAGCAGTAGTAATTTAAGTTTCATTCTGTTTGTTGAATTATGTTATTCGATGATGTACCAATTATAGCCTTTTGCCGGAATCCGTATTTTCAACAAGATGGAATAATTGCGGGCGAGCGAGTACTCCTTCCCGTTTTTGTCCTGTTCCTTCACGATTGCCTTATCCGTCAGTCCCGTATAATATAAAGGGACTTCGATTTCTTTCTCTATCGCGATATCCAACGGATTATAGACGGAAATGAAGGCTTTCCGCTTCGATTGCGGGTTGACATGCATGATGCCGTCCCAATCCTGTCCGTCCGGACGTCTCAAATGGATAATGTCCGAATCCAATATTTGGCGGTACTGCTTGTAGAAAGCAACCCATTGGGTCACCAGTTTCCGGGTTTGTTCCGTGTCATAGAGGCGGGGACCACGATAGCAGGCTTGCACACCGGCGCCGAACAGGTTACGAAGCCGTGTCTCGTAATGATCCAGATGTTCGTTCAACGGTTCAATAGTGGCAGCCGCTCCACCACCGTGATATTGGGTGAGGGGAACGAACATAAAGCCCATGCTGGGCGTTTTCTGCCAGGTACCATCGTAGATATTCTGCCGTTCGATAATTTCTTGGTAGGACCTTGGCAGGGACCAGTTGGTTTCAACATACCCCATCGGAGTTTTGTTGGAACCCATCAGAAAATACCAATCCGGGACATTCAGATAGATACCTTTTGCCCGGCACCACTGATAGAACGAGCTGATCCTATTCCACTGTTTCCACTGCGAATCCAGATATCCTTTGTGCCCACTGTGGACAGTAGAGGAACAGGGATCGCCGGGATAGGAACCGTCGTTCTCGAAAACATTCATACCGGTCGTATGGAAGAAGTTCTTCAGACGCTTGAAATAATCACTGCCCCAATCTGAAGCGATACAAGGAGAAAGCCCGAAACGACTGCCTTCTTCGCGTGTCTTTGCCGGATAGCCCGTGTGATGGCTAATCGCCGCATCTTTCGGTTTGGCACCACGGCTTGCTAACAACGAATAGCCCCCGATGGCAATGCCTTTGTCAGCAGCATAGCTATTCAAAGCTTTCATGCGTTGGAGATAAGATACCGAATCGTTTTCGATCTGGAAACCGCTACCGAAGGTCATGATTACCATTTCGAAGCCGACAGCCGCACATTGGTCGATTGCCTGTTTGACTGCCTGGTCACTTGATTCTCTTACGTGCATAAAGATCGGATTCTCCTGTGTCCAGGGAGCCATCATGCGCCAGAATCGACACTCGGCAAGTCCTCGTCTTTCCTGGTCTGTCGCATCGCGGAGCATTTCGAAGGCACGGCAGGAGGTGAAACTTTCTCCCGGTGCAATCTCTTCAGCCGGTCCTAACAGAGGTGTTACTTCCAACCGTGCCGGCTTATATTGGCCGTAATAGCGGATACCGGTAAATTCGTATTCCGGATGATCGAATACCCAACGGACGGCGGGATTGTCTTTCATCGCTTCCATATCTCCACCCATCGCATAATCCGTAACGACGAACAATTGGGTGAAACGGTCGATATAGTCACGCGGAGCATCCGTCTGTACTGGTCTTTTGCGATAATCTTCCGTATAGTATCCCGTTTTTTGTGCCATCATGCGCACCTCATGGGGCTCACCATAGTGGACTTTCGGGGCAGTCTCAACCAACGCAAGAACTTCTGATTTGAATGAATCCAGTGTAACAGCCTTTTGTCCGTTGTTTTCGATCTCGATCCATTTAGACAGGATCGGAGCTCCATCATATAGTTCATAAACGATACGGATGGTTAACCCTTTGCATTCGTCTACAATTTTTCGGGGAGCCCTATAAGTGAAGGTGATGCGTTTGCCGGGCGCAGGCCACGGATATCGATTGCTAATCCAGGCCTCGTTCGGTTTCCAAGGAAAGCGTTCTTTTGTTTCGCTAACCGTATAACCAGCCAAGACAAATGCCGAATCGCACAGCTGCATGCCGGACAGGAAATCTTTTGTCAGGAAATTATGGACAGGCTGCCCTTCCAAACCTCCGACTGGATACTCTTTTCCATTGATGACAAGCACGGCTTCCGGTCGCACGGCACGCAATTCGTTTTGTCCCGTCATCAGATTATCCAGTGCGATTGTCGCACCGTTGGGTGTTAGTGAAAAGGAACGACGAAGAAGACCGTTTGTCAATTCAATTTGTTTCTTATCCGATGAAAGATTGACCTCCGTCTTATACGGGCTTCCGTCGATCAGCCAATCCTTGTTTTCGGCAAAGAGCGATTGCTGTAACAGGATACAGCAAAAAGTAAGAATTGTGTTTTTCATGTGTGACTATTATTTTTTACTGATGTCCTATAGACGAACAAAAAAAGCGTTACCCTATGGCAAGCAACACTTTTTTGTTATCTCACTATTTTCAGGCCCCTCAAATCACTGCCAGAGACATTCTGGAAGACGCTGAGTCCGAATTCCGGGATTACGGCCAGCACATGGTCGAATACGTCGGATTGAATGCCTTCGTAAGGAACCCAGTCTTTCACGGAGGAGAAGAAATAAAGTTCGATCGGAATACCGGTTTCTGTCGGTTGCAACTGGCGGACCATGCAAGTCAGTTCCTTACTGACCTCCGGGAGGCTTTTCAGATAATTGACCAGGTAGGCGCGAAACACACCTATATTCGTTTGCCGACGGCCGTTTACGCGGATGGAATCATCGATCCGGTGCGCCTCGTTATAGGCGTTCAGTTCTTTTTCTTTCTCGTCGATATAGTCTGTCAGCAAGGAGATTTTGCGGAATTTGGCTAACATCTCAGGCGTACAGAAACTCACGCTGTTCATATCGATATTGATAGAGCGCTTGATCCGCCGTCCGGGAGATTCTGACATCCCACGCCAGTTCTGGAAAGCATCGCTCACTAAGGCATAAGGGGGAATCGTCGTGATCGTATTGTCGAAGTTCTTGACTTTGACTGCGTTCAGCGTGACTTCGATAACCGTCCCGTTCGCCCCATATTTCTCCATCGTGATCCAGTCGCCCGGACGCAGCATATCGTTGGCGGAAAGCTGTATGCCGGCTACGAATCCTAAGAGCGTATCCTTAAACACCAGCATCAGGATAGCGGCGGAAGCGCCCAGTCCGGCGAACAGCGTCGTTGGTGATTTGCCGATCAGAATGCTGATGATCAGTATAAAACCAATAAAAAAAACGGCTACCTGCAATAGTTGGATGAAACCTTTCAGCGGCTTGTTCTTGAGTGATTCCTTCCGGTTATATATTTCATGCACGACGTTCAGGGAGGCACTGATGAAACGAAGTGAAACGGCAATGATGTAGATCTTGCATATCATTTGCAGGATTCCCAATATCTTGGGCGTCTCATCAACCGGGAAAGCCAGTGGCAACAGCACATACACCAGGATGGCAGGGATCATGTGCATCAGCTTGTTGATAATCTTGCGCTCAACGATCAAGTCGTCCCATTGGTTGCGGGTTCTCTTCGCAAGCCGTTTGAACATATTCAGAAAAATATAGCGGCAAGCATAGTCGATGCCGACCGTTACGGCAATGATCAGCAGCAGGACGATCGTATTGTCCAGTTCATTTGCCGAACTGCTGATAATCCCCCATTCTATCAAATGATTGTTAATCCATTCTTGTATTGCGTGCATATCTTTAAATGATTAGTTAAGTATACTTGTGATAACCTTGAATTTGTATACAAAACTAACTAATAAAAATACAATATTCCCCATAAAAAGCGATAAAAAGGTCATTTTTTGAGATACAGCCGATTACCAAATAAAAATATTACCCCTGTGGGAAAATCAATTTTCAAGCCCATGTGTTTCGGTTTGGACCAATGGGTATTTTCACAAATTTGGCAATAAAGTCTGTTTTTTCATTATCCTTACTCCGAATATTGGTAAACCTTTAATTCGAACTTGGGAACCATTGCGAAGAAATGGTCGAAGATGTCCGACTGGATACGTTCGTATTCCTTCCATATTTTATTGCGGGAGAAGAAATAGATCTGGATAGGTACGCCATATTCAGTCGATTGCAACTGGCTGATGATTAAATCGAGATCGGTGTTGACGACCGGAAGGCTTGTCAGGTATTTCTCCACATAGACACGGAACATTTGCGAATTGGTAGGTGTCACGCCTTCGTCCGGCTTGTAGTCGGCAAGCAAAGGGATTTCCTTGCGGAATGTGTTGAGCATGTCCGGAGTACAGAACTTGATGGTATTGAGGTCGAGAAAAATGGACTTCATCACACGGCGGCCTCCCGATTCGACCATGCCCCGCCAGTTCTGGAACGAAGCGCTTACCAACGTATAAGGCGGGATGGTGGAAATGGTATTATCGAAATTCTGAATCTTGACTGTGTTCAGCGTAATTTCCTGTACGATACCGTTCGCGTTTGAACCAGGAACCGTGATCCAGTCGCCCGGCCGAAGCATATCGTTGGCGGAAAGCTGTATGCCCGCCACGAATCCTAAAATCGTATCCTTGAATACCAACATCAGGATTGCTGCCGAAGCACCCAATCCTGCAAACAGGCTGGCTGGCGATTTCCCGATCAAGATGGCTATAATGACGATCCCGCCGATAAAGAACAGTAAGACCTGAAGCACCTGCATGAATCCTTTAATCGGACGGTTCTTGTTCACCTGCCGCATGTTATACATATCGAGGAACACTAAAATAAAACCATTTATCGCCAATAACAAAGCGAACACGATATACACAGCACATATTTTCTGAGACAAAAGCAACAAACCTTTCCCCCGTATAAACGCCAGAGGCAACAAGGCATAGACCAAGATACCCGGTATTGTGTGGACCAAGTGGTGGACAACTTTACGTTTGAGAAGCAACGAATCCCATTGATAATGTGTATGCTGCGCTAGCTTTTTCATGCTGCCGACAAAGATCGCTTGGCATAGGTAATCCAACCCGATCGCCAGTATGACTAGCAATGCTGCAATGATCATTTCGTCGAAAGTATTTGCAATTTTAGGGTCTACGCCCCAACCGATCAGGATGCCGTTCATCCAACTGCCTAGATTTATCATATCGTATTTGCTTTTTATTGAATAACAATTAAATATTCGTTTGGTTTATCGCACGAATCGTAAATATCTGATTAATTCATTATCTTTGCCTGTAATATTACAATTCTGTGGCATGACCGTGAAATTAAAAGTAGTGATGATGGTATTCGCATGTTGTTCTTATCAATCGCAAGCAGAGGACTTGAACGCTCTCAAAGTAAAAGAATATAGACTGGAAAACGGACTGACTGTTTGGCTGAACGAAGATCATAGTCAACCGAAAGTTTTCGGCGCCGTTGTCGTGAAAGCAGGAGCAAAAGATTGTCCGGATACAGGTATCGCTCACTATTTCGAGCATATGATGTTTAAGGGAACAGACCGCATCGGAACGCTTGATTACGAGTCGGAGAAAGTCTTGCTGGATTCCATTGCCATGAAATATGACGAACTGGCCATGACGGAGGATACCGCGGCACGTGCTCGTCTGCAAAAGGAAATCAACGAACTGAGCATCCGCTCTTCCGAATATGTCATTCCTAATGAGTTCAACCGGCTCATCAACCGGTTCGGCGGTTCCGGTCTGAATGCGGCGACCTCATACGATGCTACAATCTATTTCAATACGTTTTCTCCGCAATATATGGTTCAATGGGCGGAGATCAACAGCGAACGCCTGATTAACCCCGTATTCCGTCTTTTCCAAAGCGAACTGGAAACGGTTTATGAGGAGAAGAACATGTATGGTGATTTCATCGGTGGCCAGGTGATGGACACGTTGATGGCACGCTATTTCGGTCCACACCCGTATGCTTACCCAATTATCGGCAGCACGAAAAACCTCAAGAACCCGCGGCTGACGGAAATGCACAAGTTCTTCGAAGACTATTACGTGGCATCCAATATGGCACTAATCCTTAGTGGTGATTTCGATGCACAGCAGGTTATGCCTATATTGGAAAAGGCCTTTTCACGAATCCGTTCGGGCAATGCGCCGAAACAGGAGAAAGTGATGCTCCCGCCGTTCAACGGACGGGAGACAATGAAGGTAAAGTTCCCGATCCCCTTTATTAAGGCGATGGGGCTTGGTTTCCGGGGTGTTTCGGCTAACCACGAGGACCAGGTAGCCTTGAATATTGCGGTCAACTTGTTGAATAACGCCAACGGTACGGGCTATCTGGACAAACTGATGGTGGAACATAAGTTGATGGGAGCTCTTGCCATCAACGAGAGCATGAATGAAGCGGGAATCTTGGCGGTCGCTATTATGCCGAAATTGTTAATCCAGTCGTACAGTTCGGCAGAGAAGATGGTCTGGGACGAGATCAACCGAGTGAAGAACGGAGACTTCAGTGATGAAATGTTCAACAGCCTGAAACTGGAACAGAAACGGCAGTATGCTTCCTCATTGGAAAATATCGACTCACGTGCGACAGTCATGATGAATCTGTTTTCTCAAGGAAAGAGTTGGAACGATTATCTGAACGAAGTAGCACGGATCGAATCCATCACGAAAGAGGATGTCGTGCGGGTCGCCCAAAAATATTTCAGCAATAACTATTTGTGCGTAACCAAGAGCACAGGGAAATATCCAAAAGACAATTTGCCGAAACCAGCTTTCTCTCCGGTTGTTCCCCGGAATGCAGACGCTTCGTCTTCTTATGCCAAACAGTTGGAGAAGATACCGGAACAACAAGTCGCACCTCGTATCATCGATTTCGAAAAGGATGTGAAGACGTCAAAGTTGACTCCTTTGGTGACGTTGTACACGACACCTAATCCGCTGAACGATATTTTTACTTTGAACATCTCCTACGGGATCGGTGCCTTGGAACAGCCGGAATTGATGCAGCTCACCAACTATCTGCAATTATTAGGGACCGAGTCTTTATCTTTCGAGCAGTTCCGCAGCCGTTTGCAATCGATCGGAAGCACGCTTGCATTCGATGTAACACCCGATGCTTTTGTCATGAAGGTGACTGGTTTCGATAACCATATTGACGAAACGATGGAACTTGTGGGTGACTTTATCCGCCATGCAAAGGCTGACGACAAGAAGCTACGTCAGATTGTGGACGATGCTAAAGTCTCGGAGAAAGCCTTTTTCAAGTCGGGCGACAATGTGGCATCAGCTTTGTTAGAACAGGTAAAGTACGGTGATCAGTCCCGTTACCTACGTAAACTTTCACTCTCTCAGATCAAGAAATTGAAAGGAAAAGATCTGTTAGCGGTCTACGGTAAGGTACGAAGTGTACAGTGCGACCTTCACTACTGCGGCACATTGCCTGTAGAAAAGGTGATCGGGACGATTCGCCAGCATCTCCCATTGGAACGGACGACCATTGCCTCCAATTCTCCCTATTACCGCGAGTTGAAGCAATACGACAAGCCGACAGTTTTTTTTGTCGATATGCCGGATATGGCGCAGAGCATCGTTTACGCTTATATCAAAGGTGATCCTGTGGATGACAAGACTTCCCGCCATGCCTCCCGGCTGTTCTCTGTCTACTTCGGAGGTGATATGTCTTCGCTGATGTTTCAAGAAATAAGGGAATTCCGTTCTTTTGCATACCGGACAAGCGGTCGTTACCAGTTGCCGAACCATGCACATAAGGGGACTGCCGGATCTTTTACGGCGATGCTGTCCACTCAGAGCGACAAGACGCTGGATGCGCTGAGCGTACTGGATTCGCTGATCCGAGAAATGCCGTTGAAGCCGGAAAGGGTGGAGGCGGTCAAGCAGACGTTGGTGAACCGAATCAATAACGATTATCCGCCTTTCCGCAACTTGTCCGAGAAAGTGGCGAGTGCGCGTATGGAAGGTTTCGACCATGATCCGGCTGAAGAATTCCTGCGGGATATCGCAACGATGGACATGCAGGATATTATCCGTTTCTACCGGGAGCAGATCTGTGGCCGCCCGGTCGTTTACGTAATTGCCGGAAACCGGAAACGTATTGATATGAAGAAACTGGCTGAATATGGTACGATAGTAAAAGTGAAAAAGAAAGAAATTTATAAATAGCTGCTAAATTATTTAATGTATAGTAAAGACGAACTCAAGAACCTGAAACTTGAATTTTGGGAAAGTTTTGCCGCATTTTGTGAAGTACAACCGTATCTGAGGGGACGCAAGAAGATATGGACTTTGTATGATACAAAAGTGAAAGGGGTTGAACTCAAATTCGATGCAACAAGAGAGGGGGCGTTTGTCATCCTCGAAGTGAACCATAGGGGCGAAGAAGCTCGGTTGGAAATGTTCGAGCGCCTGACGTGGTATAAGGATACGTTGGAAACGGATTTTCCGGAGGGGTTAACCTGGGACATCTGTTTTGTGCGTGATACCGGAAAACAGGTCGCCCGTATTTATACCTCCAAATCCGGGATTGACTTCCACCGCCGTCAGGATTGGGGAGAGTTTTTCTCCTTTATGGCAAGTCAAATGTATCTGTTGGAACGGAACTTCATGTCCATAGCAGAGTATTTGAGAGAATGAAAAGATTTAAATCATAATGAACACTGGAAATATAAAACAATTTATAGGAGTGGCAGCTATCAGTTTATTGACGGCTTGCGGTAGTCCTGTACCCGCTGTTGCAACCGGGAGTCAGCCGGGAATTGGCTCAGTTCAGGAAAGAACATTTCAAGGAGGTACGTTACAACCTCTTTTTTTCCATCCCGGAATCCCGCGAAGAAGCCGTCACAGGCAAAGCGGATATAACGCTTGTCATCCGCGGAAGACAGCCGGTTATCATAGACTTCCGGGGGGAATCGGAACAGGTAGCCTCGGTTTTGTTGAATGGCAGGAAAGTCCTTTATACGGTTAAGGACGAGCATATCGTGATCGATACAAGAGAGGTGGCAAACGGAGAGAATCGCGTGACTATCGAATTTACGGCAAACGATCAGTCGCTTAACCGCCGGGACGAATTCCTCTATACGTTGCTGGTTCCTGACCGGGCGCGTACGCTCTTCCCTTGTTTCGACCAGCCGGACATGAAATCGCTTTTCACCCTGTCGTTGGAAGTTCCGCCTTCCTGGCAGGCTGTCGCCAATGGGGCGATCGAGCAGGTGGATTCGACTTCCGTCACCGGTCGTAGGCGGGTTTATTTCCGGGAAACAGAACCGCTCAGCACCTATCTTTTCTCTTTTGTCGCCGGTAAGCTGACACGGGAAACTTATTCGCGCGACGGACGGAACATTTCGATCTATCACCGTGAGACCGACCCGAAGAAAGTAGCACAGTGCTCCGATATCGCATCCGAAGTGTTCGATGCACTCGAATGGCAGGAGGAATATACACAGATACCGTACCCCTTCGCCAAATACGACCTGATCATTTTACCGGGATTCCAGTTTGGCGGAATGGAACATACGGGAGCAACCTTATATACGGACGGCCGGATGTTCCTGAACGAAAATCCGACATTGAACGAACGTCTGGTACGCAGTTCCCTGATTGCGCACGAGACTTCGCATATGTGGTTCGGGGATTTCGTGACGATGGAATGGTTCAATGATGTCTGGACAAAAGAGGTCTTTGCCAATTATTATGCCTCCCAGATGATCGAGCCTCTGTTTCCGGAGGTGAACCATTCCTTGAACTTCATGCTCGATTATATCCCGGCAGCCTATTCCGAAGACCGTACCGCCGGTGCCAATCCGGTAAAGCAACAACTGGAGAATATGCGGGATGCCGGATTGATGTACGGCAATATTATCTATGACAAGTCTCCGGTTATCCTGGAAATGCTGATTAAGAAAATGGGGAAAGAGTCTTTCAGGAAAGGGATTCAGGAATACCTGAAAACGTATACCTACGGAAATGCTACCTGGGAAGGACTGATCGGTATTCTGGACAAATATACAGACGACGACCTCTCTGCTTGGAGTCGTGTCTGGGTAAATGAAAAGGGGATGCCGGAGATTAGTGGAGTCATAACCGAAGGTAAAACATTGTTGGTTGCACAGAAAGATCCGCTAAGGCGTGGTCTTCATTGGGAACAGGACTTGTCTTTCTTGGTTGTTTATCCCGATGGGAAAACAGAGGATGTGCAAGTTTCTTTAAAAAAAGAGGCTATGTTCTGTTTCAAGGATTTGAAAAGACCGGCAGGCGAAGGTACTTTTGTCATCCCCAATGCCGACGGAAAAGGGTACGGCTTTTTCTGTCTGTTTGAAAACAACGCGAATGCTTGTTTGTCCTACCTGCCTTTCTGTAAGGACGAAGTGTTGAGAGGTTCCTTGTTGATTACCCTGTATGAAAACCTGTTGAACCGGAGGATTCCTGCGGAACTTTATATGGAAGCCATGTTGGATTATCTGCCGGGAGAAACCAATTTTTTGTTGTTCTCGGCAGCACTCGGATATATCGGTAATTGTCAGCGTCTATACCCCTCTGACCCGGAGAAACTGGAACAGGTACTCTGGCGAATCGTGACGACGGCAGAGCAACCTCAACGACGTTTGCAGGCGTTCCGCCAGTATCGCTCTATAGCTCGTTCGCCGGAAGCGGTCAGAAGACTGTACGCACTTTGGAAAGACGGGATAGAGCCAGCCGGATGTTCGTTGAGCGAAAATGATTATATCAGCTTGTCGTACGATCTGGCTATCCAAATGCCTGACAAAGCCGATGAAATTGTAGCCACCCAGCAAGCTCGAATCACTAACCCGGACCGTAAACGGCAATATGCGTTCATCTCGCCATCTGTTTCTCCCCAAAAGGAAGTACGTGACAGTGTGTTTGCCTCTCTGCTCGTTGCCGGGAACCGCCGTGTCGAACCGTGGGCTTCGGCTGCCTTGTCGAACCTGAACTGCCAGTTGCGCCAACAAGAAGCGGTCGGTTATATCCGTCCGGCACTGGAAGCCTTGCAGGAGGTACAGCGTACGGGGGATATCTTTTTCCCGCGTGATTGGGTACGGGCTTTACTGAGCGGACATACTTCTTCGGCAGCCCGGAAGGAAGTGGACGATTTCTTTGCCGCCCACCCGGACTATCCGGTCCTGCTCTCAAATAAAGTTCGTCAGCAGGCGGATCATTTATATAGGTTATACGACTAACTATCATAAAGAATTAAAAAGACATATCATGGGATGGATTTATCTTTTATTGGGAGGTGTGTTTGAAATCGGCTGGCCTTTAGGTATGAAACTGGCGCAGGCAACCGGACACCGTTTTTTATTTTTGAGTGTCTCTGTCATTTCGATGGCATTGAGCGGTTATTTCCTTTATATGGGACAAAAGACTATTCCGATCGGGACGGCTTATGTCGTATGGACGGGAATTGGAGCCATCGGCACATTGTTGATCGGCATTTTCTTTTTCCATGATTCGGCAGGGTTGCTCCGGATACTTTCGGCCTTATTGATTATAACCGGAATTATCGGGTTAAAATTGGCCTCATAATAAAAAATCACCCCGATTA
>ERZ779880.1255-NODE-1255-length-23948-cov-3.244339_pt1 | contig 23948 bp, 22 predicted proteins | sample MGYA00511555_ERZ779880 | MGnify/ENA primary metagenome ERZ779880 (study PRJEB29588, sample SAMEA2145815) | human gut metagenome | biome: human gut; feature: human-associated habitat; material: faeces | place: Denmark | collected 2008/2010 ...
ATCGCCGTCATGCGCTCCACACTCCTTTCTGCCACCGCCGTTTCCAGTTTTTCAACTGGTTAAGCGGATTGCTGTGGGTCAGCGTGGTAACCAGTTTCGGCTATGCCTTAAGTATGATTCCGTTCGTTAAACGCCATGAAGATCAGGTAATGACGTTCCTGATGATCCTGCCAATTGCCTTGTTAACCGCTGGCTTGTTAGGCACGCTGTTTGTGGTGATTAAAAAAAAATACTGTAACGCCTGACGATTTTCCCTGTTCCCGGTTGCTGTACCGGGAACGTATTTAATTCCCCTGCATCGCCCGCATTCTTGCCGCATCTTCCCCCGGCGTCACACCGAAGTAACGTTTAAACTCACGGCTAAATTGCGATGCGCTTTCATAGCCGACGCGCATCGCTGCTGCGCTGGCCTTCATGCCGTCATGGATGATCATCATCCGCGCCTTATGCAGACGGTAATTCTTCAAATACTGCAACGGCGAGGTGCTGGTGACAGACTTAAAATTATGGTGGAACGCCGATACGCTCATATTAGCTTCTGCCGCCAGTTGCTCGACGCTCAGGTTTTCGGTGTATTTATTCTCAATCCGTTTCAGCACGCGGCTAATCAGACTGAAGTGAGTCTGGCGACTGACCAGCGCCAGTAACGCGCCGCCGCAAGGTCCGGTCAGCACGTAGTACAGAATTTCGCGGATGATCTGTTTGCCGAGAATACGCGCATCCAGTGGTCGCGCCATCACGTCGAGTAACCGCTCCGCCGCGCATAAAATCTCTTCTGATAACGTGGCGGAGTTAATCCCGCTGGCTGCCATCGACGGCTGGAAATGCTCATCTTCGCCAATATCCATCAACAGTTCCTGTAACTGCAAAATATCGACATTGAGACGCAACCCTGCCAGCGGCACCTCTGACGTGGCATAGGTTTCGCACTCAAACGGCAACGGCACCGTCAGCAGCAGGTATTCATTGGCATCATAACGAAACACGCGTTCATTGATATAACCGATTTTATGTCCGGAAAAGAGAATTATGATGCCAGGCTCGTACATCACCGGTGTACGTGCGAAAGGCGTCTCGCCATACAACAAACGCACATCGGGCAACAGTTCTGACAAACTATTTTCTTTATTTTTCAGTTTATTAACTTTATCCGCCAGCAAGCGGCAAATCTCTTCACGTTTCATATCGCGTAATTTCTTAGGAATAATGCGGCAATTTGATTGTGCGCAATTTTGTAGCATTTCTCCAGCACTCTGGAGAAATAGGCAAGACATTGGCAGAAATGAGCATTGAGAGCCAGGGCGCTGGCGATCACAATGAAAAACATCAGGCAGATCGTTCTCTGCCCTCATATTGGCCCAGCAAAGGGAGCAAGTAATGAACAACTTTAATCTGCACACCCCAACCCGCATTCTGTTTGGTAAAGGCGCAATCGCTGGTTTACGCGAACAAATTCCTCACGATGCTCGCGTATTGATTACCTACGGTGGCGGCAGCGTGAAAAAAACCGGCGTTCTCGATCAAGTTCTGGATGCCCTGAAAGGCATGGACGTGCTGGAATTTGGCTGTATTGAGCCAAACCCGGCTTATGAAACGCTGATGAACGCCGTGAAACTGGTTCGCGAACAGAAAGTGACTTTCCTGCTGGGGGTTGGCGGCGGTTCTGTACTGGACGGCACCAAATTTATCGCCGCAGCGGCTAACTATCCGGAAAATATCGATCCGTGGCACATTCTGCAAACGGGCGGTAAAGAGATTAAAAGCGCCATCCCGATGGGCTGTGTGCTGACGCTGCCAGCAACCGGTTCAGAATCCAACGCCGGTGCGGTGATCTCCCGTAAAACCACAGGCGATAAGCAGGCGTTCCATTCAGCCCATGTTCAGCCGGTATTTGCCGTGCTCGATCCGGTTTATACCTACACCCTGCCGCCGCGTCAGGTGGCTAACGGCGTAGTGGACGCCTTTGTACACACCGTGGAACAGTATGTTACCAAACCGGTTGATGCCAAAATTCAGGACCGTTTCGCAGAAGGCATTTTGCTGACGCTGATCGAAGATGGTCCGAAAGCCCTGAAAGAGCCAGAAAACTACGATGTGCGCGCCAACGTCATGTGGGCGGCGACGCAGGCGCTGAACGGTTTGATTGGCGCTGGCGTACCGCAGGACTGGGCAACGCATATGCTGGGCCACGAACTGACTGCGATGCACGGTCTGGATCACGCGCAAACACTGGCTATCGTCCTGCCTGCACTGTGGAATGAAAAACGCGATACCAAGCGCGCTAAGCTGCTGCAATATGCTGAACGCGTCTGGAACATCACTGAAGGTTCCGACGATGAGCGTATTGACGCCGCGATTGCCGCAACCCGCAATTTCTTTGAGCAATTAGGCGTGCCTACCCACCTCTCCGACTACGGTCTGGACGGCAGCTCCATCCCGGCTTTGCTGAAAAAACTGGAAGAGCACGGCATGACCCAACTGGGCGAAAATCATGACATTACGCTGGATGTCAGCCGCCGTATATACGAAGCCGCCCGCTAAGCTTTTTACGCCTCAAACTTTCGTTTTCGGGCATTTCGTCCAGACTTAAGTTCACAACACCTCACCGGAGCCTGCTCCGGTGAGTTCATATAAAGGAGGAACGTATGGCTAATCCAACCGTTATTAAGCTACAGGATGGCAATGTCATGCCCCAGTTGGGACTGGGCGTCTGGCAAGCAAGTAATGAGGAAGTAATCACCGCCATTCAAAAAGCGTTAGAAGTGGGTTATCGCTCGTTTGATACCGCCGCGGCCTATAAGAATGAAGAAGGTGTCGGCAAAGCCCTGAAAAATGCCTCAGTCAACAGAGAAGAACTGTTCATCACCACTAAGCTGTGGAACGACGACCACAATCGCCCCCGCGAAGCCCTGCTCGACAGCCTGAAAAAACTCCAGCTTGATTATATCGACCTCTACTTAATGCACTGGCCCGTTCCCGCTATCGACCATTATGTCGAAGCATGGAAAGGCATGATCGAATTGCAAAAAGAGGGATTAATCAAAAGCATCGGCGTGTGCAACTTCCAGATCCATCACCTGCAACGCCTGATTGATGAAACTGGCGTGACGCCTGTGATAAACCAGATCGAACTTCATCCGCTGATGCAACAACGCCAGCTACACGCCTGGAACGCGACACACAAAATCCAGACCGAATCCTGGAGCCCATTAGCGCAAGGAGGGAAAGGCGTTTTCGATCAGAAAGTCATTCGCGATCTGGCAGATAAATACGGCAAAACCCCGGCGCAGATTGTTATCCGCTGGCATCTGGATAGCGGCCTGGTGGTGATCCCGAAATCGGTCACACCTTCACGTATTGCCGAAAACTTTGATGTCTGGGATTTCCGTCTCGACAAAGACGAACTCGGCGAAATTGCAAAACTCGATCAGGGCAAGCGTCTCGGTCCCGATCCTGACCAGTTCGGCGGCTAACGGGCAAATTCTCCCGGTGGCGGTAATGTTCCGCTACCGGACTTTTCAGAAATCATTTATTCCCCTCGCGTCCCGCCCGTTGTTACTCTTCCTTGTTCAGGAATGCCAAATATAAGGACATCATCATGCAGAGCCGGAAGCTCTTAAAAGAACAACTCATCTATATCCGGGATAAACGCAACGGAGAGGTGAAAAACAGATGAAAATAATACTTCTGTTTTTAGCAGCCCTGGCAAGTTTTACCGTGCACGCACAGCCCCCCTCACAGACCGTAGAACAAACAGTCCGGCATATTTATCAGAACTATAAATCAGATGCCACTGCCCCTTATTTTGGTGAAACCGGAGAGCGTGCGATAACTTCTGTGCGTATTCAACAGGCGCTTACCCTGAACGACAATCTTACGCTGCCGGGTAATATTGGCTGGATTATGATCCGGTTTGTGATTGTCAGGATTTTGGCGATCTGGTGCTAGAAAGCGTAGCGATAACCGAAACTGACGCCGATCATGCCGATGCCGTTGTGCGCTTTCGTATCTTTAAAGATGATAAAGAAAAGACCACGCAGACACTGAAAATGGTGGCGGAAAATGGTCGTTGGGTCATTGACGATATTGTCAGCAATCATGGCAGCGTCTTACAAGCAGTTAATAGCGAGAATGAAAAAACGCTGGCCGCTTTAGCTTCGTTGCAAAAAGAACAGCCGGAAGCCTTTGTTGCCGAACTCTTTGAACATATTGCCGATTATAGCTGGCCGTGGACGTGGGTGGTTTCCGACTCTTACCGCCAGGCGGTCAATGCCTTCTATAAAACCACCTTCAAGACGGCCAACAATCCCGATGAAGATATGCAAATAGAACGGCAATTTATTTACGACAATCCGATCTGTTTTGGCGAAGAGTCGCTATTTTCACGCGTTGATGAAATTCGAGTCCTGGAGAAAACCGCCGATTCCGCCCGCATTCATATTCGTTTTACGCTGACCAATGGCAACAACGAAGAGCAAGAACTGGTTTTACAACGGCGCGAAGGTAAGTGGGAAATCGCTGATTTTATCCGCCCGAACAGCGGCAGCCTACTTAAGCAGATTGAGGCAAAAACCGCCGCCAGATTAAAGCAATGAGCTGAATTAAATAGCAATTAGCCGGAACAATAAAAAAGGGAACACTATATGAAAACGATTTTCACCGTGGGAGCTGTTGTTCTGGCAACCTGCGTGCTCAGTGGCTGCGTCAATGAGCAAAAGGTCAATCAGCTGGCGAGCAATGTGCAAACATTAAATGCCAAAATCGCCCGGCTTGAGCAGGATATGAAAGCACTACGCCCACAAATCTATGCTGCCAAATCCGAAGCTAACAGAGCCAATACGCGTCTTGATGCACAGGACTATTTTGATTGCCTACGCTGCTTGCGTATGTACGCAGAATGATAAAAAAATCCCCGGCAGCATGTCAGTTGCCGGGGATTTTTTTTAACGTCCAACCGCCGCTTTAGGGCGTTTCTTCGCACCAGCATTCACCGGACGAGATTGCGTAGACGACGCTTTTTTTGCCGTAGCAGGCGTCTGACACTGGGTCGCCATCGGCGTATGTTTCGTCAACGCCGGACGGGTATTGCGGTTCTGGCGACGAGCCTCACGCATCTCTTCAATGGTTGGCGCAGGCACTAAGCAATCGCGACGGCTGCCAATCAGATGCTTTTTGCCCATCGCTTCCAGCGCCTGGCGGATTAACGGCCAGTTTGCCGGATCGTGGTAACGCAACAACGCTTTATGCAAACGACGCTGTTTGTCGCCCTTCGGTACGAAGACGTCTTCACTCTTATAACCAATCTTCGCCAGCGGGTTTTTCCCGGTGTAATACATGGTGGTCGAGTTAGCCAGCGGCGATGGGTAGAAGTTCTGTACCTGGTCGAGACGGAAACGATGCTTTTTCAGCCACAGCGCCAAATTCACCATATCTTCATCACGCGTACCGGGGTGCGCGGAGATGAAATAGGGGATCAGATACTGCTCTTTACCTGCCTGTTTCGAGTAGGTATCGAACAGCTCTTTAAAGCGGTCATAACTGCCCATGCCCGGCTTCATCATCTTCGACAACGGCCCTTCTTCGGTATGTTCCGGGGCAATCTTCAGATAACCGCCGACGTGATGGGTCGCCAGTTCTTTGATATAGCGCGGATCTTCCACGGCGATGTCATAACGTACGCCTGAGGCAATCAGAATCTTTTTAATGCCTTTCAGATCGCGAGCGCGGCGATAGAGGTTGATCGTCGGTTCGTGGTTAGTGTCCATATGCGGACAAATATCCGGGTAAACGCAGGACAAACGACGGCAGGTTTGTTCAGCGCGTGGCGATTTGCAGCGCAACATATACATGTTGGCAGTTGGCCCACCGAGATCGGAAATTACGCCCGTAAAACCTGGAACGGTGTCGCGGATCGCTTCGATCTCATTAATGATCGAATCTTCGGAACGGCTCTGAATAATGCGCCCTTCGTGCTCGGTGATAGAACAGAAAGAGCAGCCGCCAAAGCAGCCGCGCATAATGTTGACCGAAAAACGGATCATTTCGTAAGCCGGAATACGGGCATTGCCATAGGCCGGATGTGGCACGCGCTTGTACGGCAGCGCAAAAACGCTGTCCATCTCTTCGGTAGAAAGCGGGATAGCAGGCGGGTTGATCCACACATAGCGGTCACCGTGTTTTTGCATCAATGCGCGGGCGCAACCTGGGTTAGTTTCGTGGTGCAGAATACGCGAAGCATGGGCGTACAGCACTTTATCGCCCTTCACTTTCTCGAAAGAAGGCAGCAACACGTAGGTTTTTTCCCACGGTTTCGGGCGCGGTGGCTGCACGGTTACGGCTTTGGCTTCCTGCTTTTTCGGTGCCACCGGTTTGTTATCCGCGCACGGCAAATCTTCACCATACGGATGCGGGATTGGGTCGATTTTTCCAGGGGTATCAAGACGGGTGGAATCCACGCCGCTCCAGCCAGGCAGCGCCTCTTTCACGATAATCGCGGTATTACGCACATCGCGGATTTCACTAATCGGCTCGCCCATCGCCAGACGGTGCGCCACCTCCACCAGCGGACGCTCACCGTTACCAAACATCAGCATGTCGGCTTTCGAATCCACCAGCACGGAACGGCGCACGGTATCGGACCAGTAATCATAATGCGCGGTACGGCGCAGACTAGCCTCAATACCACCGAGGATCACCGGTACATCTTTCCACGCCTCTTTACAACGCTGGGTATAAACCAGTGTGGCGCGATCCGGGCGCTTACCCGCGACGTTATCCGGCGTGTAGGCATCGTCATGACGTAAACGGCGATCGGCGGTATAACGGTTGATCATCGAATCCATGTTGCCAGCAGTAACACCGAAAAACAGATTCGGTTTACCCAGACGCATGAAATCGTCTTTGCTGCTCCAGTCTGGCTGGGCGATGATCCCGACGCGAAAGCCCTGTGCTTCCAGCATACGACCGCAAATCGCCATCCCGAAGCTTGGGTGATCGACATACGCGTCGCCAGTAACCAAAATGATGTCGCAGCTATCCCAGCCAAGTTGATCCATCTCTTCACGAGACATCGGCAAAAACGGTGCCGGTCCAAAACAGGCGGCCCAGTACTGCGGCCAGGAGAACAGGTCGCGATCCGGTTGGATCAGGGAGATAGAGCTCATTTTGCTTCCAGAAATGATAAAAAAATAATCAAAGGCCGGGGATTATAAGCCGGAACGAAAGAGAAATCGAAAAGTATTCCATACTCGCCCTCCTCGGGCGAGTATGAAGATTACGGTACCGGATTGACTAACAGTTGCCCAATCGAGCCACGGTCCGCCATTTCCAGCGTCTGACTGTTGAAGTAGAACGGGAAGTGCGCCCAGGAAGGCTGACCGAAATAAACAAGCAGCTCCACTTGTCCGTCAACCCAAACGGTATCTTTCCAGCCTCTGTCTTCCGGGAACGGCATCGCACCATTCACGTTACGGATCTGGAACATCACGCCTTCAATATGGAACGCTTGCGGCTCGTCCGCGCGTACCGTCCAGCGTTCCCACGTTCCTTGCTGCGCGGTGACATCAATACGGTTGACGTCCCACAGTTGTCCATTAATACCCGGGTCATCACCCAGACTGATATCGCGACTGCGAATCGGCGAACCGGCCATGATTTCAGTTGGCAGCAAGCGCATCGGAAGACTGTCTGTGACCAGCGGCAGAAGGCCGGTTGGGCGCAGCGTTAGCACCAGGGTAGAAACCAGAATGCTGGATGGCTCAAAGAAGCCACGAATACGATCAACAATGCTCGCCGCTTCGCCACAGGTGATCGACACTTCATCACCGTTGCTCATATCCACCAGAATCTCGCGGCGCTCGCCCGGTGCCAACGAAAGTTGCTTCACCGATACAGGAGCAGGCAGGAATCCCTGATCGCCAGAAATCACATGTAACGGGCGACCATCGCTCATCTGTAGTTGATAGCGACGAGAGTTCGACGCGTTCAACAGACGCAAGCGCACCCAGCCACGCGAGACTTCAACGTACGGGCTTTGTACACCGTTAACCAGCAGCGTATCACCAACAAAGCCGCCGCTTCCCGGTTCGTTGTATTCTGGCGTACCAAAGTTATCCAGCCGTTTATCCTGGATAATGACCGGAAAATCATCCACACCATAATGGTTGGGGATAGGCAGCGACTTGCTGACTTCATCTTCCACCAGCCACATTCCGGCAAGGCCGTTATAGACCTGCTGAGCCGTGCGGTTGGGAGTATTGGCGTGATACCACAGAGTAGCTGCGTTCTGGCGAATAGGCAGTACGGGTGCCCAGTCAGCGTTTGGCGACATCATCCGTGCCGGACCGCCCATCAGCGGGCCTGGTACCTGTAGCCCGGCCACCGTCATTGAGACATTTTCTGTCAGGCGGTTGCTGTAAATAAGCTTAACATCGTCGCCCTTCCAGACGCGGATAGTCGGCCCCAGGTAACGACCATTGATTCCCCAGACCGACGCGCGTGTCCCTGGCGTAAATGACCAGTGCGCACGTTGTACAGTCATAAACAGCGGTTGCCCACGGCGAGATTCAAGCAGCGGCGGAACGGGTAGCGGTTGCTGTTGCCCCCGTTATCAAAGGCATAGTAGATGACCGCATTCAGGGGAACAGCGCCTGCACAAAGTGCAATCCCCGATGCCTGAATGAACTGACGCCGACTGAGTGACATATTTGCTCCATGTAAAACTGGCTAAAGTAATACCGTGCAGGAAAGTGTTTCCCGCAAAAATACAGATTGCCGACTTAAACTTTTCCGGCGGCTTCGCGCTCTGCGACTTCTTTATCGAGCTCGGCGATTTTTTGTTCCATTATCGAACGACAATGGGCAGCCAGCTCACGAACCTGATCTTTGCCATACTGACTGACGTCAATTGGCGGCAGCATTTCGACAATCACCAGACCGTTGTGCAGTCGATTAAGATTAATCTTATTCGAAGTTGTGGAGACGCACACGGGAATAATCGGGACGCCCGCCGCAATTGCCGCGTGAAATGCCCCAGTCTTGAACGGTAGCAGGCCGCGACCACGGCTGCGGGTACCTTCCGGGAACATCCAGATGGAAATACGGCGTTTTTTGAAATGATTCACTACTTCCGCAATAGTGCCGTGAGCTTTAGTGCGATTGTTTCTGTCGATCAATAAGTTGCCGGTTAACCAGTACAACTGCCCGAAGAAGGGGATCCACAGCAAGCTCTTTTTACCTACCGTCACCGTCGGCGGTTGCACAATGTTCGATGCTGTCACCATGTCATAGTTGTTCTGGTGGTTAGCGATATAGATAGCATTGCCGTAGCTTTCAGCATCTGCAGGTTTGCGGCACTCAACTTTCAGGCCGAACAGCGGCGCAAGACGACCAAACATATGCCCAAAGGTGGCCACATGTTTCGGGTTACGCGGGCTGAAAAGGCAGTAAATGGAGCCGAATACACAGACTAAGATGCTGTAAATCACGGTAATAATAAGACGAAAGATATATAGCATAACACCCTCTGAAGGTCTGAGAGACTGGCATTGTACGTCACCTGAAATCAGGTTAGGGCATTGTTAAAAGCCGCTCTCTGGAAAAGCGTATTGTTAATCGCAACGCATGAATAAACAACGGTTTCAAGGGAATTTTTATCGTTTCCGGGGGTTGAATACGCTGCCGGATGACGACTTAACGTTTCATCCGGCGTTCCTTGCAAGCGGGAGGAAACAGCGCCCTCCCCGGCATATTACTCTTCGCTATCACCGCTGCTGGCACGGCGAGGAGAGTCGATCTCAACACGATCGATACGCTGCAAACCGCGCATCAACGTACCGCGGCGTCCACGTTCGCCAGTGACTTTCTGTAGCTCTTCCGGACGCAGTTTAATTTTGCGTTTCCCAACATGAATGGTCAGCGTGCTTTGCGGCGGCAGAACGTACAGTTGCGCCAGACCATCCTCGCCACGCGCGGCTTCTGCCGATGGAATGTTGATAATCTTGTTGCCTTTGCCCTTCGACAGCTGCGGCAGATCACTTACCGGGAACATCAACATACGGCCTGCCTGAGTGATTGCCAGCAGCATATCGGAAGCATCTTCAATTACCACCGGCGGCATAACATGGGCATTTTCCGGTAAGGTGATCAAAGCCTTACCTGCACGGTTACGCGCCACCAGATCGTTAAAGGTGCAGACGAAACCGTAACCCGCATCGGAAGCCATCAGCAGTTTCTGATCGTCGCTTTCCATCAGCATATGGTCAACGGTCGCCCCAGGCGGCAACGTTAATTTGCCGGTGAGCGGTTCGCCCTGACCACGCGCCGACGGCAGCGTAATCGGATCAATGGCATAGCTACGACCGGTGGAATCAACAAACACTACCGGTTGGTTGCTCTTACCTTTCACCGCCGCTTTGAAGCTATCACCCGCTTTATAATTCAGGCCCGGCGCGTCGATATCATGGCCTTTAGCGCTGCGTACCCAGCCCATCTGCGACAGCACAATGGTGACAGGTTCAGACGGCAGCATGTCGTGCTCGCTCATCGCTTTCGCTTCTTCGCGTTCCTGCAACGGCGAACGACGATCGTCACCGTAGGCTTGCGCGTCTGCCTGCAGTTCTTTCTTCAGCAGGTTATTCATTTTACGCTCGGAAGCCAAAATGCCCTGCAACTGGTCGCGCTCTTTTTCCAGCTCACTCTGCTCACCGCGAATCTTCATCTCTTCCAGTTTGGCAAGATGACGCAGTTTCAGTTCGAGGATCGCTTCCGCCTGGGTTTCCGTAAGGCCAAACCGCGACATCAGCGCCGGTTTCGGTTCATCTTCATTACGAATGATCTCAATCACTTCGTCGATATTGAGAAACGCCACCAGCAAACCTTCGAGGATATGCAGGCGCTTGAGGACTTTCTCCAGACGATAGTTCAGTCGGCGGCGCACGGTATCGCGGCGGAACACCAGCCATTCGGAGAGAATTTCCAGCAGGTTTTTCACCGCCGGACGACCATCCAGACCGATCATATTAAGGTTAATGCGATAGCTCTTTTCCAGATCGGTGGTAGCGAAGAGGTGGTTCATCACCTGATCCATATCCACGCGGTTGGAACGCGGCACAATCACCAGACGGGTCGGGTTCTCGTGGTCAGATTCATCGCGCAGATCGTCAACCATCGGCAGCTTTTTGTTGCGCATTTGCGCAGCAATTTGCTCCAGTACGCGCGCACCTGAAACCTGATGCGGCAATGCGCTGATAACCACCGCGCCATCTTCTTTCTTCCACACCGCGCGCATACGCACTGAACCACGTCCGTTCTCGTAGATTTTACGGATCTCGGCGCGCGAAGTGATAATTTCCGCTTCAGTCGGATAATCCGGCCCCTGCACGATATCCAGCAGCTGATCGAGCGTGGTTTTCGGCTGGTCGATTAATGCGATTGCCGCCTGAGCCACTTCACGCAGGTTATGCGGTGGAATATCGGTCGCCATGCCGACGGCAATACCGGTGGTGCCGTTAAGCAAAATGTTTGGCAGACGGGCAGGTAGCATTTTCGGCTCCTGCAAAGTGCCGTCGAAGTTTGGCACCCAGTCAGCCGTCCCCTGCCCCAACTCGCTCAATAGCAGCTCGGAATATTTCGACAACCGGGATTCGGTGTAACGCATTGCCGCGAACGATTTCGGATCGTCCGGCGCGCCCCAGTTCCCCTGACCATCAACCAGCGGATAACGGTAAGAGAACGGCTGCGCCATCAGGACCATCGCTTCATAACAGGCGCTATCGCCGTGCGGATGGTATTTACCCAGTACGTCACCGACGGTACGGGCCGATTTTTTAAATTTGGCGCTGGCATTCAGGCCCAGTTCAGACATCGCATACACAATGCGGCGCTGAACAGGTTTCAGACCATCACCAATAAACGGCAACGCACGGTCCATGATCACGTACATGGAGTAGTTTAAGTAGGCGTTTTCCGTAAATTCATGTAGCGCAAGGCGCTCTGCCATATCGCTCATTAATTCTGATTCCTCAACTTATTCGCCAGCCTTCAAAGGGGCAATATTGCCGGAGATACTACATTATCTGCCGCGTCGAGTCACAGGAGATCAGCGTGAATAGCGCCGCCGGACGTGCTCCGACGGCGATAAAGGCATCAATGTGCCTTGATATACAACTCTTTGCTGTAGACATAATCCTGGGGATTATGCAGCGGAAAACCGCCAACGTAGGGTTTAAGCAGTTTGATTAACGGCTGATAGTAGATAGGAATCAGCGGTGCCTGCTGGTTGACGATCACTTCTGCCTGCTGATACAACGCATTACGCTTTGTCGCATCAGTGATCTGCATGGCCTGGTTTAGTAAGGCGTCATACTGCGCATTTTTCCAGTGACCGACGTTTTCTTCACTATCGCTTTTGAGCGTGTTCAGGAAGCTGGAAGCATCATTGTACGTCGCATCCCACGACTGCCGAGACAGCATGAAATCACCGGCTCGTCGGGCATCAAGATAGGTTTTCCACTCCATTGTGCGCAGCGTCACCTGTGCACCCAGCCATTTTTTCCATTCGGAAGACAACGCTATCGCGGTCTTTTCATGCAGATCGTACTTGTTGTAGAACAGCTCAAAGCGTAGCGGATGAGAGGCGTCGTATCCCGCCTGTTTCAGCAAGGCTTTTGCCATCGCGACGCGCTCACTCATTGGCTTTTGCAGTTCATCGAACGTCGTCGCGCTAAAGCCTTTTACCTCTGGCGGCGTCAGCGTGGTTGCGGGCGTTCTCAACCCCAGTACCTTTTGCGCAATAAGCTGTCGATCAACCGTAAGATATAGCGCCCGACGCACTCGCACATCGTTAAATGGCGGTTTCTCAAGGTTGAAGTTGTAATATTCGCTGTTCAGACGCGGAATAATTCGTATCTCGCCAGGCAGTGATTTTTCAATGGCGGGAATTTGCTGCGCCGGAACCCAGGTGAGATCGACCTCTCCCGCGCGATAGCGGTTATAGCCGGTGACCGAATTATCCAGCGCCAGATACTCAACCTGTTGCAATACTGTATGTTGCGCATCGCGGTACTTTGGATTTTTGCGTGCAGTAATCTTTTCGTTAACTACCCACTGATCAAGCACAAAGGCACCGTTGTAAACCATGTTCTCTGGCTTACTCCAGCTATCGCCATGTTTAGCGATGACATGATGAGGAACCGGGAACAGCGTCGGCCAGGCGAGCATCGTCGTGAACCAAGGAACCGGCTGCTCAAGCGTAACTTCAAGAGTACGATCATCCGTCGCTTTGACACCCAGCGATGTAACATCTGCTTTACCCGCAACAATAGCCGCGGCATTGTTAATGTGCGCCTGTGCCAGATAGCCAGCAAAAGGGCTTGCCGTTTTCGGGTCAACCGCGCGCTGCCAGCCGAGGACAAAATCCTCTGCCGTCAGAGGCTGACCGTCGGACCACTGCAAACCGCTACGCAGATGGAAAATATAGCGCCTGCCGCCGTCCAGTATCTCCCAGCGTTCAGCCTGAGCGGGCTGCACCTGGCCTTCACCGTCCATCCATACCAGACCTTCAAACAGATCCAGCACAATCTGCGCGGCAGTATTCTCCTCCACCTTTTGCGGGTCGAGCGTACCTGGGTCGCTATGATTGTTGTAACGAAAGACTTGTTGCGGGGCGAGCTGTGTGTTGGTGGGAACGTCAGCAGCGTAGAGAGGAGCCGCACTTACCAGGCTGACCAGCCATAATAAATTTCGCGTATACATGGTATTCCTTACCGGAGAAATTATAAGCCCAACAACAATACGCCTGTGGCATTGTTCGCTCAAACTTATCGCGAGTGATTTGGCTCACACTCCGGTAAAGATTCCCCATCACGCTAACGGCACATAAACATTCGTTTCCAGTCGCTGCTCCGTCACCCCTTCGGCAAGATTGGTGTAGTGAAACAGAATCGGTGCTTTACGCATTTTCTCGCCGCTTGCAGGCAGCCAGTGGCGAATAATGCCCCATATCGTGTGTGAAATATCGTCCAGCTCGCCAACGTGGCGAGCCACGGCATAACGTCCACCGGTAAGTTCACCATTGCTCACACCATAACGATTATCGGGAATCGGTTCGCTAACGCTGCCGCAGATATCAAAGCGAAACGCTTCCGGTGCGGTGGTGGCAGGGTCGTCCCAGGCGACGCCAAAAGTCTGGCTTTGGTTAACAGGAGAAAGCCCCGTCTCTTTACGCCACATGATAAATTTCGCCACGCTGTAGTTGAGCAACTCAGGGCTACAGCGGTGCGGCAACATCGCCACAGGGATTGATGGGAAATCGATAATGTTTACATCCAGTGTCAGGTTTGTCATGTTGCCTCCCTGCGAAATTATTCCCGGGAACGCATCCCGGGAGCGGTAACAATTACGGATTTACTTTGCGGATCTGTTTGACGTCAATTTCAACAGAATTCCAGTCTTTATCGACTTCACCCTGAATCTCAACCGTATCTTTCGGCGTCACCGTCACGCCGTTCCAGCGTTTGTGGTCGATATCAACATTGATAGTACCGCTGGCATCTTTGAACACGTAGAGATCGTCAGAGATGCGTTCAACGATATTGCCGCGCAGGGTTACCCAGGTGTCGTCACGCAGGGATTTTGCGCTTTCTACAGTCGTTACGCTGCCGTTCGGCCCCTGGAATCCTCCGGCCTGACTTTGCGTTGCCGATGGGCCAGAAAAACCGCCCTGCTCTGCTGCCATCACCGGTGCGCTGCACAGGGCCATTACTGCGATTACTGCTGCGAATTTTTTCATGTTTATTACTCCCTTTAATGTCTGTTTCCGAGCATTTAACAAGATAGTCCTTAACAACTTCTTAAGGGAAAAAAATAAAATTTAGTGCTGTACAGAGCGCGTTACAACACGGTTTACTAGCAGCAAATACGGTTATCGCAGGGATGAAAAAATGCGAATTTTACTGATAGAAGATGACATGCTGATTGGCGACGGCATCAAAACGGGCCTTAGTAAAATGGGTTTTAGCGTCGACTGGTTTACACAAGGTCGTCAGGGAAAAGAGGCGCTTTATAGCGCACCTTATGATGCGGTGATCCTGGATTTAACCTTACCAGGCATGGATGGTCGCGATATTTTGCGCGAATGGCGAGAAAAAGGTCAGCGTGAGCCGGTACTGATCCTGACCGCGCGCGATGCGCTGGAGGAACGTGTAGAAGGGCTGCGTCTGGGAGCTGACGATTATCTGTGTAAACCTTTTGCGTTGATAGAAGTCGCCGCCAGGCTGGAAGCTCTGATGCGCCGAACCAACGGCCAGGCCAGCAACGAGCTGCGCCACGGTAACGTCATGCTCGACCCCGGCAAACGTATCGCCACGCTGGCTGGCGAACCCTTAACACTGAAACCAAAAGAATTTGCCCTGCTGGAATTACTGATGCGTAACGCTGGTCGGGTACTGCCGCGCAAACTGATTGAAGAGAAACTGTATACCTGGGACGAAGAGGTCACCAGTAATGCCGTTGAAGTGCATGTGCATCATCTGCGACGCAAACTCGGTAGTGATTTTATTCGTACCGTGCATGGTATTGGCTACACATTAGGTGAGAAATGAAATTTACCCAACGTCTTAGTCTGCGTGTCAGGCTGACGCTAATCTTTTTAATTCTGGCCTCGGTGACCTGGCTGCTTTCCAGCTTTGTCGCCTGGAAACAAACAACGGATAACGTCGATGAATTGTTCGACACCCAACTGATGCTGTTTGCCAAGCGGTTAAGTACGCTCGATCTCAACGAAATCAACGCGGCGGATCGCATGGCACAGACGCCAAATAAATTAAAACACGGTCATGTTGATGACGATGCGCTGACCTTTGCCATCTTTACCCACGACGGCAGAATGGTCCTTAACGATGGCGATAACGGAGAAGATATTCCCTATAGCTATCAACGGGAAGGTTTTGCTGACGGGCAACTGGTGGGCGATAAAGATCAATGGCGTTTTGTCTGGATGACCTCACCTGATGGCAAATATCGCATCGTTGTTGGTCAGGAATGGGAATACCGTGAAGACATGGCGCTGGCGATTGTTGCCGGGCAATTGATCCCGTGGTTGGTCGCACTGCCGGTTATGTTAATCATCATGATGGTACTACTGGGTCGTGAACTCGCGCCGCTGAACAAACTGGCGCTGGCACTACGTATGCGTGACCCTGACTCGGAAAAACCACTAAACGCGACTGGCGTACCCAGCGAAGTGCGACCACTGGTTGAGTCGCTAAATCAACTGTTCGCCCGCACACATGCGATGATGGTTCGTGAACGACGCTTTACCTCCGACGCAGCTCACGAACTTCGTAGCCCGTTAACGGCGCTGAAAGTGCAAACCGAAGTTGCGCAGCTCTCTGACGATGATCCGCAGGCGCGGAAAAAAGCACTGCTCCAATTACATTCCGGGATCGATCGCGCTACTCGTCTGGTTGATCAACTGCTCACGCTATCGCGGCTGGACTCACTGGATAACCTTCAGGACGTCGCGGAGATCCCGCTTGAAGATCTCCTGCAATCGTCGGTGATGGATATTTACCACACGGCGCAGCAGGCGAAAATTGACGTGCGACTGACACTCAATGTCCAGGGCATCAAACGCACCGGACAACCGCTATTGCTAAGTTTGTTGGTGCGAAATTTGCTGGATAACGCCGTGCGTTACAGTCCACAGGGCAGCGTGGTGGACGTCACGCTGAATGCCGATAATTTCATCGTAAGGGATAACGGCCCCGGTGTGACACCAGAGGCACTGGCGCGAATTGGCGAACGCTTCTATCGCCCACCCGGACAAACCGCTACCGGCAGTGGACTTGGGCTATCGATTGTCCAGCGAATCGCCAAGCTGCATGGCATGAATGTTGAGTTTGGGAATGCGGAACAAGGTGGATTTGAGGCGAAGGTAAGCTGGTAAGGGTAAGACTTTTGCTAAATTCGCAAAAGACTTTGCACATTTTGCTAATTTCACCGTACCGCTCTGTGACGTACTATAGTCGGCAAACGTCTCACCTTGAGGTTAAAAAATGAGCAACATCCTGATTATCAACGGCGCGAAAAAATTCGCCCACTCCAATGGTCAACTGAACGACACCCTGACCGAAGTCGCGGATGGCACACTGCGCGACCTCGGGCATGATGTTCGCATCGTTCGCGCCGACAGCGACTACGATGTCAAAGCGGAAGTACAAAACTTTCTCTGGGCTGATGTGGTGATCTGGCAGATGCCAGGCTGGTGGATGGGCGCGCCGTGGACAGTGAAAAAATACATTGATGATGTATTCACCGAAGGTCACGGGACTCTGTATGCCAGCGATGGTCGTACCCGCAAAGATCCGTCGAAAAAATACGGTTCCGGCGGCCTGGTACAGGGCAAAAAATATATGCTTTCTCTGACCTGGAACGCGCCAATGGAAGCCTTCACCGAAAAAGATCAGTTCTTCCACGGCGTTGGCGTTGACGGTGTGTATCTGCCGTTCCATAAAGCAAACCAATTCCTCGGTATGGAACCGCTGCCGACATTTATCGCTAATGACGTGATAAAAATGCCTGATGTTCCCCGCTATACTGAAGAATATCGCAAGCATCTTGTGGAAATTTTTGGTTAACTAGAGCTCAGGCTTTAGAAGGAGTTAACCATGCTTACCGTAATCGCAGAAATCCGTACTCGTCCTGGTCAACATCACCGTCAGGCGGTATTGGATCAGTTTGCTAAAATCGTTCCAACCGTACTGAAAGAAGAAGGTTGCCACGGCTATGCGCCAATGGTGGATTGCGCTGCTGGCGTGAGTTTCCAGTCTATGGCACCGGATTCTATCGTGATGATTGAGCAGTGGGAAAGCATCGCGCATCTTGAAGCGCATCTGCAAACCCCGCACATGAAGGCGTATAGCGAAGCCGTAAAAGGTGACGTGCTGGAGATGAATATTCGTATTCTGCAGCCAGGGATTTAACATTCCTGAAAAGAGGCCGGTGTTGCTACCGGCCTCAGGTCAGATTAGCCATTCTTTCTTCCCGTTTTCAGCCCCCGATGGAAATCGTTAATTCGCTTAATGGTTTTAACCGCACGCTGCGGCACCGCGGAAGCCACCGACCAGACAATCATTTCCAGGCACAACAATACCGTACCATGTAGTGGCGTTTTCCCCTTTTCATCCCCGCGCGGAACATGAATCACGATACTGGCGTCTTTGCTAAAACGTGAATCCAGCGCGTTTGTCAGCAAAATAACAGGGATCCCCAGCCGTCTCGCTTCACGCAGCGTTGTCAGCCCTTCCCGGTGCGCAGATTTTTGCGCCATCATGATCAGAACATCGCCACGTTGAAGCGCAATCAGTTGCTCGGCAAGGCCAATACCCGTACGGTTTAGTGCCGTGGCAGGCAAACCTATGCGGTTGAATAGTCGTGCGGTATAGTCCGCCAGAATACCCGAAGCGCCAATGCCAAAAATTGCGACTTGCCGTGCCTGTACCAACAACGCTACCGCTTGCGCAAGCGCGTGGCGGTTTTCAGGCTCTGACAGGACATTACAGGTATACAAATGCCCTTCAAGAACAAAGTCGATTGCGGTGTTAACATCGCTCGTCAAGTTACTCACCGTCGTAGACATCTTTTCGCTGGAACTAAGGGCTGGACCAAGCCACTGTTCCAGAGTGCGTTTCAGATCACGCAGCCCGGCAAACCCCAGGGCCTGTATAGCCCTGATAACTGTGGCATCGGAAGTGTTCAACGTGGCCGCAATTTCCATCGCCGTTTGATCGAGTACCACTTCACGATGCTCATTAATATAGCTGGCGACAGCTCTTAACCCAGGCGTTAACTGACTCGCGCGAGTGCGAAAACGCTCACCATAAATATCAACCCGCGTTTTGTCTTTCTGAATCATTTGGCCTCCGGTAAAGGTCGCCCCGCAATTTGTGATTGTATCTGCGCAGCCATCAGCCCCAGAGATGCAAAGGAGTTAGAAATTGCCTCTTCACGAGAAATCAGCACATAACGCCCGGAACGACAGGCAGTCAGAAACTGACACCATCCCGGCATGACTTTTTCCATTGCTGCCAGCTCATCCTGAGGTTTACCACCGGTGTCACCGCGCCAGGTTGCAAAAACAAAATCGGCATCCAGTTCAGGTAAACGCTCCGCGCTCACATCCATTCGCCCACCTTCAGGAATGCTCTCAATCAGCGGCGGAAAGCGAAAACCAGCATCGCGTAATACCCGCCCCAGCGAATGATAGCTATGCATCACATTAATTTTTCCCTGATTTGCCTGAATCACCGATACCGTTATTTTTTGGCTGTCCAGCGTCGCCTTCAGCGCATTGATTTGTGCCTGATAGCGGCGTTCAAGTATCGCCAGCTGCGACTGCGTTCCTGTCAGTTCTGCCAGCTTGCGATAGATTTCTGGCGCGCCCCCTTTGAGATGATCAATGCTCACCGTGGGCGCAATTTTTTCCAGTCGTTCAATGGGTGTATTACGGGTCGGTTCTGTGATGATCAGGTCAGGCTTTGCCGCCACAATCGCTTCAATATCAATATCAGCGGTGCCAATAAAAGCGATCGATGAATTATCAAAGTCGACACCTGTCAATAACGCGCCTGATCGAATGAAATGGCTACCGTCAGGCCGAGTTCGCCCGTGGCTGGCGACAGGAGGTACACCGAGCTCAATCAGAGGAATAGTGATATCAAGATCGTGTAAAGAGACAATTCTCTTTGGATGAGCAGGAACAGTGACTTTGCGCCCTAAATCATCAGTAAAGACCTGAACAGGTTCTGTCGCGCGGGCAAAGAATGACAACAGTATCAGCAGAGAAAAAAATAAACGCATATAACTCCCATTAAAAACTGTTCCTGCGCTGCCAGAGCAGTAGCAAAAAGAATGGTCCACCAATCAATGAAATAATGATTCCGGCAGGCAGTTGCAAAGGCAAAAAAGCCAAACGACCAATGCTATCCGCCAGGATGACTAACAACGCCCCCGATACGGCGCTCCCCAGCAGTAATGTCGTCTGCCCGCCACGTAGAATAAAACGTGATATATGGGGTGCTATCAATCCGACAAAACCGATGTTACCAACACACGAAACGCAGACGGCTGTCAGGATTATTGGTGCGGCGACACGTAACAACGCCAGACGAGAACTATTCACCCCTAACCCGGTTGCAACCTGATGACCAAGCAGAGCGATATCCGCCGTCCTGGCGGTGAACAGCAATAAAAGAGCGGCTGGCAACATCCAACAGGCTGAAATACCGACTAACATCCAGTTAGCAGCATGCAGGCTTCCCGATAACCACATCAATGCAGTTTGTACATCTCGAACATCTGCAGTGGTCATAAATACACCGATACCGGCGGCGAAAAACCAGGAAACACCAATACCAATCAGAACAAATCGCGGGCGGGAAATTTCGCGTGCACAAAAAATCACGATTAAAGCCACCAACAAGCCACCAGCAAGACCAGCCACTGGACGCCAGAACATTCCCAGCATTGGAAACTGGAAAATCAGCCACAGCACCGCCACGCTACATCCTTCTTTGACGCCGATTAAACCAGGATCGGCAAGGCCGTTACGCGCAATGGATTGCATCGCGGCCCCCGCCATACCTAACATGGCTCCGCATAGCAATGCCATGATGACTCTCGGCAAGCGAATATCCTGCACAATATAACGTGCGTCTGTGCTTACGTTTTCTGGAGCAAACAACGCTCGTCCTACTTCCGATGCCGGGACAAAAAAAGAACCATGCATCAGACCGAATATCAGTATTCCAACCGCAAACAGAAACAGCCCACCAAGCAACACCAGATTTTTAGGGCGTACCAGTGTCGAAAACTTACCAACACGTAGTGGACGTAGCCCGACGTTCATTATCCGACTCATTTGAACATTCTCGTCGCCATAATGACAAAAACAGGCGCACCAACTAACGCCGTCATGACACCGGTCGCTAACTCATGGGGCGTGAAAAGCGTCCGAGCAATAATATCTGCCAGTAATAACAAAAGCGCGCCGACACAAGCTGAAAGAGGGAGCAGAACGCGCAAATCCGCTGATACCAGACGCCTGACAATCTGCGGTACTAGCAGACCGACAAAACCAATGGGGCCAGCAATCGATACGGCTGCGCCACAGAGCAACGCGATCGCAAGCAGAGTGAATGTTCGCGTGCGGAGTACCGAGACGCCCAGCCCCTGCGCCATGCGATCACCCAGTGCCAACATGTTAAGAGAGGGCGCAAGGTAAATGGCTAACACAACCCCCCCCAGAGAAAACCAGGCGGACGTACCCAGCGTCGCCCAATCCTGCCCCGCTAAATCACCTGCTAGCCATGTCCGCATCGCCAGCAGTGTTTGTTCGTCAAGAATCAGGATTGCAGCCGTTATTGAGGATACGAACGCCGATAGCGCCACGCCGCATAAAGTAACTTTCATTGGCGTTAGCCCTGAACGCCCTGCGGAGGAAAGCAGCAATATCAACAGGAACAATAACGCGCCGCCCGTAGATGCCAGCAGTGGGCGTCCAACCGGAAAGGCCAGCCCAAGCGCACTGGCAGCAACGACAGCAAGAGCGGCTCCGGCATTTAAGCCTAAAATATGTGGCTCCCCCAATGGGTTACGAATGACAGCCTGCAACAAAGCACCAGCAACTCCAAGAGAAGCACCGGTAAGCAATGCTGCCGCTAAACGCGGCAAACGGAGTCTTACAATTACGTTGTGATCGAAGTTTTGCGGTTCAAAATGAAGAAATGCCTGCAACACCGTTTGTGGTGCAATAAATCGGGCACCAATCCCTGGATATACCACGCATCCCACAAGCAGTAAGGCGAGGAAAATTACAGTAACCAGCCCTGTGCGCATCATACTTTTTCTACACCACGAAACGGCATGAAGAACGGCTTTCCCGTCAGAGTATTTATTGATGCGTGAACATCAACGTCAAAGACAGCTTTTACCAGCTCAGGCGTGCAATGCTCCCCCTCATTCAACACACGCACCACTTTCCCCTGGCGTAAAAATATCAACGTATCACCATAATTGACGGCAAAATTCAGATCATGCAACACCACGACGACTGTACGCCCGTGATGACGCGTTAAATCATGTAATAACTCAAGAATTTCAACCTGATAACGTAAATCAAGCCAGGTTGTGGGTTCATCCAGTAGGATATAAGGCGTCTTTTGCGCCAACACCATCGCAATCCAGCAACGCTGGCGCTGCCCACCAGAGAGTTTTTCAACAGGTAAATGAGCAAACTCCTGCGTACCGGTTAATTTCAGGGCCTCTTCTACCGCCTGCTCGTCGGCGTCGCTCCATTGACGTATGAAATTTTGCCAGGGAAAACGCCCACGCGACACCAGTTCATAAACGGTTAAGCCCTCCGGCAATAATGGCGACTGCGGCAAGATCCCAAGTCTACGGGATAACGCTTTCGTTGGTTGCTCGTGAATCGCTTTACCATCCAGCAATATTGAGCCGCCCATGGGTTGCAAGACACGTGCAATGGTGCTGAGCAACGTCGACTTTCCACAGCCGTTTGCCCCAACCAGAACGGTCATTTTTTCTGTGGGAACGGAGAAAGAAACACCATCAACAATGATTTTCTTGTGATACCCGGCAGAAACATTGTCGAGGATCAGCCCCTGCCCTTTTGCGTTATGTGCCACGTGTACGCCAACTTAATCAAAGAAAAACAAAAATAAAACTCATTCTCTTTTGAGAGTTTGACGCCACAAAATGTAGTAGTCAAGAAGTTAAAAGCCATACAAAAACAAGGTAAATAACAGGTGAAATATTTTTAAAGATAAAAATAAAATCATTAAATATTAATAAATTACCATCAATTGAATTGCATTAACCTCTCATAAAAACACATGTAGCAATTTTTTGTTATTTCTCATTTACTACTACATTACCGCATGATTGAATGATTCTCAATTACATATCCGATGGTAAAATAACAAACGGATAGTGCTTAGTGAGCAACAAGAAACAATTTTCACTCACGACAATCCGTGAGTTTTTGGGATAACAGACTAAATGGCTAAGTTCACACCTTCATTCTCAGGAATCAAAGGTCGGGCGCTCTTTTCACTGCTCTTTGCAGCACCAATGATTCATGCAACCGACACTGCAACGACCAAAGATGGCGAAACAATCACTGTTACAGCGGATGCAAATACCGCAACTGAGGCGACCGATGGTTATCAACCTCTGAGCACTTCCACGGCGACATTAACCGATATGCCGATGCTGGATATCCCGCAGGTGGTCAATACGGTTAGCGATCAGGTTCTGGAAAATCAGAATGCCCTCTACAATGATGACCTTTGTGGGGAATATTTCCACCGTCTCGTCCGTCCGGTTGTGGTCCACAAAGGAATACACCGGGCATTGGATGGGCCGCCCCGCCTTCAGCTCCTTCAGGTGCTGGATGAGCAGGTCGTTGTCGAACGCGTCCGGGTGGTCATAGTTCAGCTTGCAGCGCTCCTCAAAGGGCAGCTCGTCGTGGCGCTTGTAGTAGCTGTCGTGGGAGATGAGGCGCACTTCGTCCTCCCCGAAAAGGGCCTTGAGCCGACAGGCCAGAGTGGTCTTGCCGCTGCCGGAGCCGCCTGCGATGCCGATGATGAGATTGTTCATGTTCCAAAAACCTCCGCGTGCCGATTGTGGTAGAAAAAATCCCCCAAATGGGGTATAATATCCTTACCCTACATAATAACACATTTCGCTCTGTTTTGACAGGGCCGAATACCTGCTGGGAGGCATTTTGATGAAAAAAATCGTTCCTGCCCCGTACATCGACCAGACCGAGCGCTGGGTCAACGGCTGCGAGAGCATCAGCAGTGTCATGCTGCTGCAGGCTGTGGGCATCGGCATCGGCCCCGATACCTTCATCGCCCGCGACCTGCCCC